>ENA-OWPN01000109-OWPN01000109.1-human-gut-metagenome-genome-assembly--contig:-NODE-109-length-145983-cov-4.291096_pt1 | contig 145983 bp, 131 predicted proteins | sample MGYA00248266_ERZ651850 | MGnify/ENA primary metagenome ERZ651850 (study PRJEB26924, sample SAMEA4378296) | human gut metagenome | biome: human gut; feature: human-associated habitat; material... | reverse complement strand
GACAGCTGTTCAGCTGGGCGGAATCAGTGGAATTTGCTGAGCGAGCAGTCCAGGCAAATCTGCGGGAGCAGACTGCAGAAGCCAGGAAAATAGGATTGGAAAAAGGCTTTCAACAAGGAATGGAAAAGGGCATTGAGAAGGGGCTTGGAAATGGTAAAAGGACATTGTTAAAATCACAAATATTACATAAGTTTGGGATTGATGATGAATGGGTGGATACGCTTTCGGATCAACAAATTGATTATGCTGTTATCCAAATTCTGGATTGCAATACGTATGATGCCTTAAAGGATTGTTTAAAGGTTAAAGAATAACATAACTATTTCATGGCTGAACCTCTTATCATGGGATTCAGCCTTTTTGTTTCATTCGCAACTGTTTCATTTGCTGCTGCTTTTCTTTATAGTAGGGGTGCCTGTGTATATGAAAAATACAATGTAAATTAAAAATACTGAGAAGCAGAAATAAATGCAAAGCATTCGTATAGTATAGAATGTCACAGAGAAATGAAAAATATTCAGAAAATAGAATTGTGTTTGTTACAAAGTTACGGTATACTAGGAAACAGTGAGGTGACAGGATGCGGGTAGTATTACAAAGAGTACAGCATGCCAGCGTGCGTGTTGAAGGAAAAATAACAGGTAGTATTGAGCAGGGCTTCCTGCTGCTGGTTGGTATTACACCTACAGATACACAGGATATAATAAAGAAGATGGCAGGGAAATGCGCTCAGCTGCGTGTGTTTGAGGATGAAAATGGTAAGATGAATAAGGGGCTTTCAGATATCGGAGGCAGTATTCTTTCCATATCGCAGTTTACACTTTACGCAGACTGTAAACGGGGAAGGCGCCCCGGCTTTGAGAAGGCTGCGCGTGGTGAATTTGCTCAGCCGATGTATGAGGCGTTTAATGAGGAATTGCGCACGTATGGTATTCAGGTGGAAACCGGTATCTTTGGCGCAGATATGAAAGTGGAATTGCTGAATGATGGTCCGGTTACGATTATGCTGGATAGTGAAGATTGGTAGGAGGTAAGCAGATGGGAACAGTGTTATATGGAAGTGAAGTGGCAAAGGAAATCCGTGCCTCTTTGAAGGAACAAATCAATGAAATTAGAACAGCAGGGAAACGGATTCCCAAGCTTGTCGTGATTCTGGTAGGAAACAATACGGCCAGTCTTTCCTATGTGAGTGGAAAAGAAAAGGCGTGCAGGGAAATCGGAATGGAAAATATACTGCTGCACTTAAAGGAAGAAACGACGGAGGGGGAACTGCTGGAAGAAATTCAAAGATTGAATGAAGATGCCAGTGTCGATGGTATTCTGGTACAGCTGCCTTTGCCGAAGCATATGGATGAGCATAAGATTCTGTTTGCGATTGACCCAAAAAAGGATGTAGATGGTTTTCATCCTTACAATATAGGGAAGATGATGCTGCAAGAGGATACCTATCTTCCCTGTACACCAAAAGGGATTATACGGCTGCTGGAGATAAGCGGTTATTCTGATTTAAGCGGATTACGTGCCGTTGTGATCGGCCGCAGTAATATTGTTGGTAAACCGGTAGCACAGCTGCTCTTAAACCGGAATGCCACCGTAACGATTTGCCATTCAAGAACAAAGAATATTGAACAGATTTGTGCTTCTGCAGATATACTGATTGCATCCGTAGGACAGGCGCGCCTTGTAAAAGCCGACTGGGTAAAGGAAGGGGCAGCTGTAATTGATGTCGGCATCAATCGTGTGGATGGAAAGCTGTGCGGAGATGTAGATTTTGAGGATGTAAAGGATAAAACGGCAGTGATTACACCGGTTCCTAAGGGAGTTGGACCAATGACAATCGCAATGCTTTTGGAAAATACGCTGGAAGCCTATCGAAAAAACTATCATGCTGATTGAAATTTTAGGGGAGTTTCTGGTTGAGGGAATCGCCTATGGAACCTATAGCATCATGGCTCTATTTCTCGATCATTTATATAAGGATTGGAATAAAACGCTGAAGAAGATTCTATGTGTACTCATGGGGATAACCCTATGGGTTTTCCTTACGTATATCGTCATTAAGATTTTGGAATTCATCTTATAAATGTGGAGGTACTTATGATAGAAAAAGATTATGATCTCAATGATATCGTCGAAATGAAAAAGGAACATCCTTGTCATAAATCAAAAAACTGGAAGATCATTCGCATGGGGGCAGATATCCGCATTAAGTGTATGGGGTGCGGTACCAGTGTGCTGTTTCCCAGAGTGCAGTTTGAAAAGAAATTGAAAAAAATTGTGGAGAAAGCTCCAAGAGAGAACTAAGCATATAAAAGCAGAACTATAAGCATATACAGGAGAGTCTGTTATTTAGATAACATTCATAAGACTTTCCTTTTTTGATGTAGTGGAAAATAAGAATCGTGATAATGTCTTTTTTTTAATATATTTAGTAAAATATAATTGACAAAAAAGATAATAAAGCATACTATAATGGTGTAGAGGAAGTGATGGAATGGCAAAGAATCTAAAGCTGAAGGCAGCCAGGGCTGCTATGGATCTGACGCAGGAGGAGCTTGCTGTAAAGGTGCATGTGACAAGACAGACGATCAATGCCATTGAAAAAGGCGATTACAATCCAAGCATCAATCTGTGCATTGCGATATGCAGGGAGCTTCAGAAAACACTGAATGATTTATTTTGGGAGGAGTGAATTATATGGATAAATATGATGAGAGACAGGAACAGGTTCGTGGAAAAATTATGACTAGATCCTTTACGTTCACAATCATCTTGCTGTTGCTAATTGCGTTTATTAACGATATGCATGTATATGATATTGAAAAAAATATCGGGTTTGGAGAGACGCTGATTGCTGTTGTATGTATCAATATCGCATATGTCTCCGCTGCCGCTATATGGAGCGGTGCTTATTTTTCACCGGCAATGGCTGGCAGAATGCGTTTACTGATGTATAGCTTTACCATCTTAGCGCTGAGTCTGCTTGTTCTTACCGTATTGGATTTGGTACGTGGGGAGGCTCTTTCCTTTCTGAATATGATTTCGCTGCTTATGATAGGCAGCATTACCATAGCACTCTGGATTCGAAAGAGCAGACTGTAAGAAATAGCGTAATCTCCCGTATTTACTTGCATATGGGGCGAAAAAACGATAAAATGGTAAAGCGAGAGGAAGGATAGTATATGCCATTAACAGCAGGAATCGTTGGATTGCCGAATGTTGGTAAATCCACATTGTTTAACGCCATTACAAAAAGCCAGGTAGAAGCTGCGAATTATCCGTTTGCGACAATTCAGCCAAACGTTGGAGTCGTAGAGGTACCTGATCATAGAATTGATCGTCTGGTGGAATTGTTCCATCCGAAGAAAACTATTTATACAACCTTTGAATTCACAGATATTGCAGGTCTGGTAAAGGGAGCGAGCAAGGGAGAAGGACTTGGAAACCAGTTTCTGAGTAATATCCGTTTAACAGATGCCATCTGTCATGTTGTACGCTGCTTCGATGATGCGGATATTACACATGTAGAGGGAAGTGTAGACCCGATCCGTGATATTGAAATTATCAATCTGGAACTGATCATGGCTGACCTGCAAACGATTGAAAACCGTTTGAGCAAGGTGGAACGCAAGGCAGTAACAAACAAGGATAAGGATGCAATGGCTGAAGTTGTTGTATTGAAAAAGCTCAGGGAAGCACTGGAGGCAGGAAGGCCTGCAAGAAGTGTGGAGCTGGATAAGGATGAGCTTGCACTGATCAAAGCGTTTAGTCTTTTAACCATTAAGCCGATGATTTACATCGCGAACATGTCAGATGAGGAAATCGCAGATCCAAAAGAGAATCCTTATTTCCAAAAGGTGAAGGAGCTTGCGGACAGTGAACATAATGAAGTCGTACCTATCTGTGCAAAGATTGAGGAGGAGCTTTCCGAGCTGGATAAGGAAGAAAAGCTGGAATTTTTGAACGAGCTTGGCATTCAGGAGAGCGGCCTGGATAAGGTTATCAAAACTGCATATCGTATTCTTGATTTATGCACCTTCCTGACAGCCGGAGAGGATGAATGTCGTGCGTGGACATTCCATAGAGGCATGCTTGCTCCGCAGTGTGCCGGTGTTATTCATACAGATTTTGAAAAAGGCTTTATTCGTGCAGAGTGCTATAAGTTTGAAGATATCGATAAGCTGGAAACTGAACAGGCTGTGAAGGAAGCAGGGAAGCTGCGTCTAGAAGGTAAGGAATATGTTGTTCAGGATGGAGATGTCCTGCATTTCCGCTTTAATGTATAAGAAAAAAGTGCTGATTCAGCACTTTTTATATACAATTACTTTTATATTCTATTTTTATAATATACTTATTTTAAAATAAAGGATGCGATATCATCAATGAATTTCTGGTTTACATGACCCTTTGTTTTATACTCTTCACTTGTAGGCTTTCCCTCTCCGTCAATCATGAGGTGTGTAGCCTTCGGATAGTTTGTAAAGCTCCAGTTTTTCTTGTTCTCAAAGGCTTTCTTCCATATGCTGTAATCCGTCTCAGTCACCTGGTAATCACGAAGCCCCTGTGCACATAATACAGGAGCCTCAATATCCGCTGCCAGTTTTACAGCATCATAAGACAGCAGATCCTTCATGTAGGCTTTGGACATACCACCAAAAAACATCTTGGCATCACTGAGGTTATCAATATTTGCTAAATCCTTTTGATCCTGTTTGTATTGGTCAATGACCTTCTGCTCCTTGTCTGTAATGGTACCATCAAGGCTGGCAAGATAGGTAACCTGTTCAAGAAACAATTCATCCAGCGGGCGCGCAGGAGCTGCCATCATGATATAGCCGGCACAATCCTTTGTCTGTGATGCAATTCTTGGGATCAGATAACCGGAGAGGCTGTGACCCAGGATGTAAATCTGCTTCGTGTTGATTTGTGATTGCAGCTTCCCTTGCTTTACAGCTGCTATTGCATCTTCGATAACCTCCTGTTCAACAGTATCCTGTAATGTGAAGGATTCCGGATAGGTATAGGTGCGTTTGTCATAACGGTAGCTTGCGATTCCTTTTTTAGCCAGACCCCAGGCAATATCCTGAAACGGCTTGTTGTCATAAAGCGTTTCATCCATATCATTCGGACCGCTGCCAGCGAGCAGGATTACAAGCGGAAAGCTTTCACCCTCAGACGGTGTCGTCAGTCTGCCAGCCAGCGTCTTACCATTGGAAATCTTTAAATTCAGCGTTGTCTCCTTTACGCCAGTGGGTGTCTTTGCGCTTTTTTTCTGTGTTTTGTAGGGCTTAAAAAACAGCCCCTGTATTTCATTCTTTTCGTTTAAGCTCAACTGTATATTCGTATTCTGTTCCTCCATGCGGCAAGGTATCATAATGATTGTAGAGCCCTGATAGCTTTGTCCATATGGCGTTTCTGCTTCCATCAGCTTACCCAGGCTGTCATTATAGCTATCCAGCTGCTTTTGAAAGTCTTTCTGCTTAATGGTCTCTTTCATCCGTTCATCATAGGAATAATCCTTTAACAGCTTTTCATACCTTCGCTGTGTCAAATCCTTTACAAACTGTGTAGCCATACTGCTTTGTTCATCCGTCAGCTGAATTTCCACAGCCTCTTTTGCGTCTTCTTTTTTCTCCTCTTTGCCACTGCAGGCTGCCAGCATCAGGCAACAGAACAGGCAGACGACAATCCTTAATTTTTTCTTCATTTCCAATCATCCCTTTTTCTTATTGTATCACAATCATAAAGAAAAAAAGACCAAAAGGTCTATTTTTCAGCTGCGATAAAAGCTTTCAAATCCTCAAAGCAGTTTTTAGCATCCTCGTAGCCCTGATTATACAGCTCACGTAGTCTTGTCTCGTTTTTCTCTAGGCGGGATATTTCTACCGGAGAGCTTGGACGGATGATAAACACGCTGCCTTCCTTCTCCATCAGGGCAAGCTCATCCAGCGTACGGTTATATTTAATATGACGGGTTTCCAGTGCCTTGATAAAGTTCGGATATTTTTTATAGCTGTGACGGATCATCGGTAAAAGATTATTTTTACCCTTGCGATATTCTTTGCATTGTGTGAGTACAACGATATTTTTCGTATAGCCCATTTCCTGAAATTTATGAATCGGGATACTGTCTGTTGCGCCGCCGTCAAGCAGCTTCTTTCCGTCAACCTCGACAATTCTTGAAAGCAGCGGGAGAGATGCAGAAGCACGTACATAGATTACATCGCGTTTCATATTGATACATTGCAGATACTCCGCTTTCCCTGTTTCCAGATTACTCGCGACAGCATACAACTTGGTATGAGCGGTGTTAAAGGTATCAAAATCATAGGGATCCAGTGTATTTGGGATATCCTCATAGACAAATTTAGCCCCGAAGAAATCTCCGGTTTTCAGCAGCGAGGATACACTCATATAGCGTTTATCCTTTAAATAGGCAGTATTGGTACGGTATGCTCTGCCTATCTGCTTTGATACATAGCTGCAGGCATGACACGCACCGGCACTTACTCCGATGACTCCATCGGTATATACATTCTGTTCCATGAAGAAATCCAGCACACCTGCAGTATATATGCCACGCATGCCGCCTCCCTCCAGAACGAGTCCAAGCTTGCTCATGTTCTTCACTTCCTTTACGACCCGTATATTATAGCATAGATTTTCGAGACTTTCACAGGAACGGGAAAAATCAAGTCTTATGAACTGTTACAGGCTATGCTTTCAATCAGCCTCTGACATTGTTTAAATACGTGAGTGCTGACGTAGACATGATAAACATAATCGTTATAGGGTATGGATTACAGCTTCATCCAGTATTTATAAACAAACAAATTCATACAGGAGCTATGAAACACGAGATGCCATCGCAGATAATAGAAAACATGGTTATTAAAACATGGTTATTAAAGAAACATCATCCAGTACATAGCAATATCACTATCAGCTGTGCTGTCTCAGATGAATATCTCTTGCATAATAGAAAGGATTGCGGAATATATTCTTCATTAAACTTTATGTAGTGAAAATTGTTTCAAACGAAATACCTGCTTTTCGTTCATTTACCATTTGTAAATAACCCACATTAGTGATAAAATTAGCATATATAAAACGAGAGGAGAGCGTGTTTATGAAACTAATTTTAGCGATTATGTCCAATGACGACAGCCCTGCAGTTTCCAGTGCATTAACGAAAGAAAATTATCAGGTAACAAGACTGGCAACGACAGGAGGATTTCTGCGTGCAGGGAATACTACCCTGATTGTAGGTACAGATGATGATAAGATTGAACGTGCTATTGAAGTTATCGGAGAATACAGCAGACGTCGTACCGAGGTTGTGCCAAGTACAGCATCCTACGATATCGGAAGATATGCATCTTTTCCAGTTGAAGTGCAGGTAGGAGGAGCGACCATCTTCGTTATTGATGTTGAAAAATTCATTAAATTATAATAGCAAAAAAAGAAACCTGCGGGTTTCTTTTTCATTGGCTTATTGTATCTGTTGATGGTTTATTGTATAATCACATTCTTTTCAACATGCTCTGGCTTGTGAAAGGACAGCAGTACCTTGAACAAATCCGCATCAAAGCTAATTTCCATATGGCCGTTTTGAAGCTCTGTAAAGCTTTTTGCGATTGCCAGCCCCAAACCGCTTCCTTCCGTATTTCTCGCCTTATCACCGCGCTGAAAGCGTTCCATGATGTCAGCAGGGTTAAAATCAAGCTCGGTGGCAGAAATATTCTTAATAGAAATAAGAACATCCTCCCTGGTCTCTTCAACATTGATATAGATGCGGGTATGCTCGAGGGCATACTTTCCGGCATTGACAAGCAGATTTTCCAGTATACGGAAGGTTTTCTGCGGATCGAGAGGAAGAATGAGCTTTTCCTCACAGAAGGTATTGCGTATGGTAAGATCATGCTCCGTTAATAACGCTTCACATTCCATTTCCACCTGTCTGATTAAGGAAATCAGATCAACATCCATCGTATCCAGCTGAATATTACCTGTACTGGCTTTACTGATTTCAAATAAATCCTCAATGAGATGCTTGAGGCGGTTACTGCCGGCTTCCAATATGGCAATATAGCGTGAGCGCTCCTCCTGCGGCAGCTCCTCATTTTTCAATAGATCGATATAGCTGATCATAGAGGTCAGCGGTGTTTTCAAATCATGCGATACATTGGTTATCAGCTCCGTACGCATATTCTGGGAACGAACCTCCTGTGCAACAGCATCCTGAAAGGAGGCTTCGATATTTTGCAGATTGCTTTTCAATGGTTCATACATGCCCAGACTTTCCTCGATATCTGTCTGAAAATTCCCGTTGGCTACCCGCTGAATAATGGTTTCCAGAGCAAGGTAATCTTTTTTCATTTTATTGTTTTGTTTGTGTCGTATGTAATACAGGATACAGCAATACGCCGCAATCAGAAGCAGGGAAAGAAGCCCGTGATCCCAGAACATACAGCAAAGTATGATGCATATAGCATGCAGGAACAAAGAAGCAAGCAGCCGGCGTTCTTTTGCATCGTGAATGTCAAAGCCGATAATAAAGTGATACAGGCGTTTCGCCTGCCTGCTGAGCAGGACAGAGTTTTGTACGAGCAGGGAATGCTGCTGCAGGGATTGCTTTACCCCGTTGTGTAGCATCGAGCGCAGGGCATAGCCGCATCCGGAAAGCAGGACAAACAGTGCGGTAAGCGAAGCAATCTGCAGCACATAATAGCTAGCGAGCTGCCAGGTATCTGCGGATACGATATCGATTGTAAAATCATCCGGATGCCGGAACATATGAAAGACTAGCTCTGCCCCCTTGCTTTTGTATAGGAAAAATCCAAGCAGGGCGGCGATAAGTGTAATTTCATATGGCAGCTTCTGCGTGAAAAAACGGTAAAAGCTGCTCTTTACGGCCCGTTTGTACGGCAATAGAATTGACCATGCAAATAACAGCGCTCCTACTAACAGGGTGATACGCATGAGTGCAGGCTCCATATAGTCGTCAAGATAGACGTATTCCAAAGCAATCTCATCATCGTTTGGCTCGCGGATATACGTATTGCCGTAGGAATCCGTTTCCTTCCAGCTGCGCGTAGTCCTGTAGTAGTCCCGGTAATCATCAACCGCCTTTCCGTCTAAAGATGGAAAGATCAGAAACATGGCAAAAATAGCGGACACGATTCCTGTCCAGAGAACAATGGTCATCCAGTGTATTTTTTTCATATTGCACCCCTCTTACTGTTTTTCAATCTTATACCCGACGCCCCAAACCACTTTAATATAGCGGGGTGTACGGGGATTGATTTCAATTTTTTCTCTCAGATTCCGGATATGCACCATAACTGTTTCCGTATTGACAGCGGCTTCCTTCCACACATGCTCATAAATATCATCACTGGAAAAGACCTGTCCCGGATGCTCCATAAACAGCTGCAGGATACGGAATTCAATCGGTGTCAGCCGACGGGGCTCCCCATCCACAAAAACTTCTTTGCTTTTGCGATGCAGCTCTATGCCACCCAGAAGCAGACTGTCGTCCACCTCCTGCTTTTGTTCCAGGAGCTGACGGTAACGCATATGCCTTCGCAGCTGGGCATGAACACGGGCAAGCAGCTCCATTGGCACAAACGGCTTCGTTACATAATCATCTGCACCAATATTCAAACCGGTAATTTTATCAATATCCTCGGATTTGGCTGATAATATGATGATGGGAAAATCGTAGGTCTCTCTGATTTTCATGGTTAGAGCGATTCCATCCATAACCGGCATCATAACATCAATGATGGCTAAGTCTACAGGAGTGCTTTCCACTATTTCCCATGCAGCGGCTCCGTTGGCTGCCTTCAGGGTCTGATATCCCTGACTTTTCAAATAAATCTCTATGGCATCCGCAATGGATGCCTCATCTTCAGCAATTAGTATGACAGAACTCATGGTATAACTCCTTTTTTTTCATTATACAACACATATGCATTATTTTCTTATTTTTTCATAAAATGCATGCTGATCAAAGGTGTGCAGACAGAGAATTCCGGCAAGGCTGAATCCGATAAACAGTATCATAATATCCAGTATGTTCATAATCCGTCCTCCTGGTTTCAGTATACAGAAAAAGTATTAAGGAACGATGGCGGCTTTTCAAAAGATTTTCTAAAGAAGTGATTGTAATTGCTTGTAAAAGGGATTCCAATGAAATACAATTAAGGTTAGAAGGGGTGTTTGTATGAAACGAATCATTGAAAATATAAAATTTATGCAGGACGGTACCATGGTATTTGGAGACTTGCATCTGGAAGACGGGTTTGTGGAACGGATTGATTACAAAACACCGCATATGGTGAGTGATATCGCAATACCTGGATTGGTAGATATCCATACGCATGGATTTCATGGTTATTCCTGTGAAAATACGGATATCGAAAATCTGCATGCACTGGCTCTGGAATATCCCAAGCGCGGGATAACTTCTTTCTGTCCTACAATATCTGCCAGATCACTGGATGAATTTCGTACAATCCTGAATGCATACCGGAAGGCGTTTCAGGGAGACTATCGGGGAGCGCGCTATGAAGGGGTGCACCTGGAAGGCCCGTATCTGAATCCGGATCGCCGCGGCTCTATGAAAAAAGAGAATCTTATGGAGATCCATCTTGGAGAGCTGGAGGATTTTCTTTCAGAATATCACGAGGATATAAAAATCATGACGATTGCACCGGATGTGAAAAATGCAATGGAGGCAATATCGCTGCTGCATCTGTATGGAATCGAGATTTCCCTGGGGCATACAAATGCGGACTTTGATCAGACGAGGGAAGCCTTTGCCTGTGGAGCCACACAGATTACCCATCTTGGAAATACGATGCCGGAGCTTACACATCGTCATCCGGGAATGATGGACGCTGTATTTCTATCAAATTGTCTGTGTGAGATTATTATGGACGGGGTTCATATGCAAAGGGAAATGTTGAAATGGGTTATCCGTCTGCTTGGCTGCAGCCGTGTAATTGCGGTCAGTGACGGCACGCCATATTCCGGATTCAATTATCCAAACGGATACGAGCTTGCGGATGGCAGTGTGGTACGCAACGGTGCAGTATACAGAGATGATATCCTTTTGGGAAGCAGCTGTGATCTGCTGGATATATTTCAGTACCTGTATAAGGAGGAGGGATATGATCTTTCCGATTGTATCCGTATGTGTTCAACCAATGCGGCAAAAATGATGAAAACCTATGCACATGATATCGGGCTTGGTAAAAATATCAATCTTGTGATTCTGAGTCATGATATGAATGTAAAGGAGGTTATTATCAACGGGAGAAGTGCCTTATAATCCGATGGAGTGGATATGTATTCTTAGCATGAGAAGAATGATATGTACACGAAGAAAATCGAATGTGCTAAATAAGCAGGAAGCGATTGATAGCATAAACGAATATGGAAGGCTTATGAATCATTTAATAAACAGGAAGTGCGGACGTCATGGAAGCGGGAGGATGTCAGAGCCTCCTGTTTTTTTAGTAAGGTCATTGGGATAGGGGAGTTTATGCGTTTTTTTTAATCCCTATAGTGAGTACTGCAAGGTATAAAACCAGGCATAGAAGCATACAGCAAGGAATCGCCTATTCGTAGAGGCTCATAAATGCGTTTTAAGCGGTGTTTCTATTTGCTTGAATACTGGAATTGGTGATTTTGATAAAAGTCGCTTAAAATGAATAAAAATACGGATTTAAGAAATATTAAGAATTACGATGGGACATATAATACAAAAAAGAAGGCATTTGCCTTCTTTTTCTACACAAATTATTTGTTTACACGGATAAATACAGGGCCACTTCCGATATAAGCAGATGCTTCTACGGTAGTTCCGCCTTTCCATCCACCATGAACAGCCTGTCCGTTACCAACATATACAGCGATATGAGGAACACCGGCACCAGCATCATCATAGTAAATCAAATCACCCGGCTGCGGATTGCTTGTAACACTTCCCAGTGACATGTATTCTGCCGGCCAACCATGGAAATAGATTCCCTGAGCAGCCAGTGCATTGGAAGCCAATGCTGTACAGTCCTGTCCAACACCAAGCTGAGCTAATGCAGCAGATGCAATTCCACCGTCTGCAGTACCCAGGTTCTGAGAACCGCTGCTTCTACTAGAGCTTGTGGAACCATTGCTTTCACTTACAGCTTCACTATCGTTGTCTGTAGTATCAGCTTTTTCTTTTTTCTTGATTTTCTTTGCTACACCGTTTTTGTCAAACTTGTAACCAGCATATTCTGTCTTGGTTGCAGCCTGACCTTTTTTGTTGAAATAATACTTTTTACCGTCAATCGTCTTCCAGCCTTTTGTCATGAAGCCGTATTTCGTGTAATAGTATTTTTCTCCGTCTTTCTTCACCCATCCGGTCGTAATCGTACCGTCATCGTTGAAGTTGTACTTTTTCCCATCGATGCTAACTTCACCGGTAGCCAGAGAACCATCTTTTGTAAAGTAAACTTTCTTTCCGTCCACTTTTGTCCATCCGGTAACCAGTTTCCCATCATCGCCGAAGTTGTAAGTTTTGTTATCGATCTTCTGTACACCAGTAACAGCTACTCCAAATTCGTTGTAATATGTATCCTTTACTTCGTTCCATCCAGTCAGCAATACTCCAGATTTCTGGAATGTGTATTCATGACCGTCGATAACCTGTTTTCCATTCACACGGTGACCTTCTGCATCAAAGTAGTAGGTGGAACCGTTGATTTCCTTCCAGGAGCTTGTAATCGGATGACCTTCGCTGTTCAGGTAGTAGCTTCCAGCTTCATCAAATACCCATGAGCTAGTTTTTACCTGGCCTTCCATTTTGTAGACTCTGTTCGTGCCACTTCCGTGCCAGCCATCAGAATTTTGTGCCGCATATACCGTAGTTACTGCAGTTCCAGCTGTAGCCAGACACAGAACTAAAGCAACTTTCTTTGTGTTTTTTTCGATAAAATTCATGTTATCACCTCGACATCAACGCCCTCATTGTAACAAAGCGTTTTTTTATTTGCAACCCCTAATTTTTGAAAACTTACGTTTTTGTCACTTTCAAACCCTGTTGCGATTCCCTTTTAAAGCTTTGTTTATAGGCTGAAACCCATTTTTAGAAAATTTTAAAAATTTTATGAAATATTTTTGTATTTCTTCCGTTTTCCGTCCGTTCAGCGTCCAATATGCAAAAAAGGAGCCGTAGCCCCTTTTGTTGATGCAATAGTCTTTTTACGGTCTGCGGATTGCTGTAATGCTCTGCCCGCTGTTATTGCTCCAGTAGCTTACAGAAGATGTGATAACTCCTGTACTTGGGTTTGTCGCATGCACCATCTGTCCGCCACCCACGTAAATAGATACGTGAGCTCCGCCGCTCCATACAATCAGATCGCCTGGCTGCATATTGCCGTAGGATACCGGTGAACCGACACCTGCCTGTCCGCCTGCTGTTCTGGGAATGCTGATGCCTGCCTGTGCATATGCGTAGGACGTTAATCCGGAACAGTCAAAGCCTGCCGGAGAGGAACCGCCCCAAACATAGGGAGAGCCGACCATGGAAGCCGCGATACCTGCTGCGCTGGAGTTGCTGCCGGAGCCTGCCGGATTCAGATTTGCCGCAGAGGATGATGAGCTGCCTGCACTCTGTGCGGAGCTGTTTCCTGCTGCACGTGTGCTTTGTACATTTTCATTACTTTCTGTTGCTTCTTCTTTTTTCTTCTCTTTGATTTTCTTAGCTACACCGTTTTTGTCAAACTTGTAGCCTGCGTATTTCGTACTGGTAGCTGCCTGACCCTTGCGGTTGAAATAATATTTCTTCCCGTCAATGGTTTTCCAGCCCTTTGTCATAAAGCCATACTTGTCGTAATAATATTTTTCTCCGTCTTTCTTCACCCAGCCACTCTGTAAAGAGCCGTCACTGGAGAAGTTATAGGACTTCCCGTCAATCTCTGTCTTTGCTGTCGCAAGAGAGCCGTCCTCTTTGAAGTACAGCTTCTTTCCGTCAACCGTCTGCCATCCCTTGACAATGTTTCCGTCCTGATCAAACAGATACTGGACTTTTTCGATTGTCTGTAAGCCATTCAGCTTTTCACCAAATTCGCTGTAATAGGATGTTTTGGTCTGATTCCAGCCAGTCAGCAGTATGCCGGATTTCTGGAACTGATATTCATGTCCGTCAATAACCTGTTTTCCGTTCACACGGTGTCCTTCGGCATCGAAGTAATACACAGAGCCGTTGATGGTCTTCCATTCGCTTGTTATCGGATGTCCGTTTGCATCCAGGTAGAAGCTGCCGCTTTCGTCGAACAGCCATGAGCTGGTCTTGACAGCACCTTCCTCTTTGTAAATGCGATCCGCTCCGGTTCCATGCCATCCGTCCGCATTCGTGGCAGCATATACAGTTGTGACTGCAGTTCCACCTGTTGCCAGGCACAGAATCAGCGCCACTTTTTTCGTATTTTTTTCAATAAAATTCATGTTGTCACCTCACAGTTTTGCATTCTAACAGAGAAAAATCCTTTTTGCAAACCCATTTTCTGTAAAAATCTCAAAATAAAGGCGTACAGCTGCTGTGTTTACATGCAAATAGTCTCCTGTTCATCATGGTTTCAACAACTACAGGGCTTCCTGATAATTTTTTTCGAAAAAAATCCTTTTAATCCTTTTTGAACCAGTAGAGCGAGCCATTGGAATCCTCTGTACCACTGATGGGGTCAACACGTTTTTCCACGATGGCATCGCTTGGCTGATACCAGACACCCTTGCGGTTTTTATATAGTCCATTCAGGGTATCCTTGAAGATATCCTTGCTGATGGTGTAATACTGCTTTTCCAATGCGCGGTTATCATCAAAGCCGCTCCAGATGCCTACGGTATATTCCGGGTTGAAGCCCATAACCAGGGAATCCCAGTCACTGGTTCCGGATTTAGCAGCGACCTTTACATCCGGCTCATGTCCATACATGCTTGGGAAGGTGTAGGATTTATTGCGAATATCAAACGTGGAGGTCAGCATCTGATTCAGGATCAGCGTCTCGTCACGCTGCAGCAGCCGTTTCGGCTGTACTTCTCGTTTGTAAACGACATCGCTTCCACTGGTGATATGAGAAATCAGGGCAGGCTTAACATACAGACCCTCGGATGCAAAGGTGTTGTATATGCGGCTCAGCTCCAGCAAGGACATATTGACGGTTCCTAGAGCCTCACTTGGATTTGGAGAGGACTGACGAATGTTGAAATCCAGTAATGCGTTATGTAGCGTATCCACGCCAAGAAAGAGCTGTGTCTTTACCGCGTAAATATTATCACTGAGGGAAATCGCATTGATCATGGAGATTTTTCCATTCGCATAGACATTGCCGTAATTGGATGGCGCATATTCTTCATTGTCGGCAATACGGAAGGTGGTCTTTTGTGAGGTGAACTGTGTGGCCGGTGTAAAGCCCTGCTGCAACGCACAATAATACAGCAGCGGCTTGATCGTGCTGGCGACCTGGCGTGAGGAATAGATGGCACGGTTGTATTGAGAAATCGTATAATCCTTTCCGCCGACCATAGCCATGACATTTCCGGTAAACGGCTGCGTAATGATTCCGGCTACCTCCAGCTCACTCGTAAGATCGACATGCTTTGTGACAGCGTTGCTTAATTGCATCTGCACCTTTGGATCATAATACGTATGCACATGAATTTCCCGGTTCAAATCAATATTGAGCTTGCTGAGCTCCTGTATTACTGCATCGATGTAATATTCATCAATTCCATACGTGCTGATATTTACATTGGTGGATAGCTTCAGCTCCTCTTTCATGGCTTTGTCGTATTGGGATGCTGTAATAACAGCATTATTCTTTAGAATGCCCAGAATCAGATGCTCTCGTTTAATGGCATTGTCCTTATGCAAAAATGGTGAGTAAATACTCGGGCCGTTTGGGATTCCAATCAGCATGGCAGTTTCCGCTATGCTGAGCTGACTGAGCTTTTTATCGAAGAAATATTCCGCTGCTGCATTTACACCATATACCCCATGACCGAAATAGACCGTATTCAGATATCCCTCCAGAATGTCCTGCTTGCTGTATTGCATTTCCAGACGGGCTGCATAAAAAAACTCCTGTACCTTTCTGGACAGTGTCTGCTCATTTGTCAAGAACAGATTCTTTGCATATTGCTGAGTAATGGTAGAGCCTCCCTGTCGGATATCACCGTGAAGCAGATTGGTTCCCAGCGCCTTGGTAATTCTGACCGGATCAAAGCCGGCATGATAATAAAAGCGCTTATCCTCAACACTGACAAATGCATTTTGAACAAACTCGGGAATATCGTCAATGGATGTCCATTTCATATTTTTCTTAAAATTTGATTCGTATATGACATTGCCGTTCACATCGTAAATCGTAATGTTCTTTCTCTGCTCATCCAGCGGCAGTCTGTTAAACAGCGCATAGGCATAGACGCATATAATCAACGTGAGCAGGACAAACAGCATTCCAAACACCAGCTTCCGGATTCTTTTCATAACAACACCTCGTATGCTATTAGTGTGAGCTTTTGCGCGTGCTTTAAACACAAAATATAAAAGTGATTTACCATATGAGAAAATATTATAAAATAGGAATATATAACTATTATTATAATGATGGTGGTACATATGAAACAGTAGTTTGATTGATATCTTTATCCATCCGATTCGTTTATCGTATTTTTGAATACATAATTTATGTCAGTTTAAAGTACAGAAATTTATATTATAAAAATAGAATATACAATAAATATAATAAAAACCAATCACATAGAAATAGCGATATAAATGCCCGTATATTTGAATAACTGGTATTCGGATTCGACCTATATATTATAAGGAAGACTTTTTGATAATCCCTATATAATATAAGGAAGAGTTTTTATTGAAAGTATGGAAATCGGATATGCTCCTATATAATATAAGGAAGACTTTTTCTATTCACAAAAGCTCTCTCCAATGAAAAATCAGATAAATAGAATACAGCGGGCATACTCATTCACAGGATATGAAATGGTACAGGAAATACCTTATTATAAAAGTGGAGTATCAAATGATATTCTACTTTTATAATATAATTTCACGATGACAAGTATATTCCAAAAGTATACTATGAATGTCTATAAAGGGAAAACAGACAATCGAAGGTTTTATGAAAGAAACAGGGAGTTAAAATTTTAAAGAGAAAAAGTGAAAAAAAGGTTGCACGATATTCAATTTCTGCTATAATGCTCATGATAAGTGGTGACAGCATGAAAAAGCATATCGTAGTAAAACAGAAACATCTTTACACTGGAGAGCGAAACCTCATGTTTGAAGGAAAGGCTTTTTTTTCTAATACGGACGGTTGTATCCGGCTTTCTTACACGGAAGGGCACAGCGATACACAGGTCAGTGTTGAGGCCGGGGAAGACGAGCTTCGCATCACAAGGGATGGTGAAATCATAACTCGACTGTCGTTTCGGCATCAGTTAGAGACAACAGGATCTCTTCTGTCAGAATTTGGAACGATCGATATTGGAGTTTTTACGCATAAATATATAAAAAAAGAAAATATTATAGCCATTGAATATGATATTCTAAGCGGCGGTGAAATCACTGACGGATATCGTATCCTTTGGATCATAAAGGAGGAACAGGCATGAATCAGATTGAAAACAACTTGAAACAGGCATTGAAGAACGCCGTGCAAAAAGCATTTGATACAGAACTGGATACGGCATCCATCGTTATTGAAATACCGAAGGATAAAAGCCATGGAGATTACTCAACCAATGTGGCAATGCAATTAACCAGAATGCTGAAAAACAATCCGCGTAAAATTGCAGAAGCTGTTGTCGAGGCGCTGGATAAGGATGCTGCAGATATTGAGCGCTGTGAAATAGCAGGGCCGGGCTTTATCAACTTTACAATCAAAAACACATCCCTTGCACAAATCATTACAAGAGTTCTGCATGAGCAGGACAGCTATGGACACAACAATGATGGAGAAGGTCTGAAGGTAAATGTGGAATATGTTTCTGCTAATCCGACAGGAGATCTGCATTTGGGACATGCCAGAGGTGCAGCATGGGGCGACAGCATAACCCGTCTGATGAAGGCAAGCGGCTATGATGTATGTCGTGAATATTATGTAAATGATGCAGGGAATCAGATTGTCAACCTTGGAAAAAGTCTGCAGGCCAGATATCGCGAGCATCTTGGACTGGATTTTGACTTGCCGGAAGATGGTTATCATGGTGAGGATGTAAAAAATATCGCAATCGCGATAGCAGATGAATATAAGGATGCATATGTGGAATACAATGATGCAAATCTGAAATTCTTTAAAGAAAAAGGAATTGCATTTGAGCTTGATAAAATCCGTCGTGATTTGGATAACTTCCGTGTACACTTTGATGTATGGAGCAGTGAACAAAGCATTCGGGATGCTGGTAAGGTGGAGAAGGCACTGGATGTACTGCATGAAAAAGGGCTTACCTATGAGGAAGATGGTGCTCTTTGGTTTGCGACTACAAAATTCGGGGATGATAAGGATCGTGTTCTTAGAAAAAAAGACGGCTCCTATACATATCTGGTACCGGATATAGCATATCATAAGGATAAGCTGGATCGTGGCTTTGATATGCTCGTGGATTTGCTTGGTGCAGATCATCATGGATACATTCCCCGGCTGAAGGCAAGTATTGAGGCACTGGGAAATAATCCGGATAAGCTGCAGGTCGATATTATACAGATGGTACGTCTTGTTGAAAACGGCGAAGAGGTCAAAATGAGTAAACGGCTTGGCAATGCAGTCACCATTCGGGAGCTCTGTGAGGAAGTGGGCGTTGACGCTGTACGCTACTTCTTTGTGCAGCGTGCTGTGGATACGCACCTGGACTTTGACCTTGGTCTGGCCAGAAAACAAAGCAATGACAACCCTGTATATTATGCACAGTATGCACATGCCCGTATCTGTTCCATTCTGCGGCAGGCTTCCGAAATTGCGGAAGCGCAGTCTTTTGAGCTGCTGACACATGAAAAGGAAATCGCATTGATGAAGTATATCAATGAATTTACGAATGTTGTCAGTGATGCTGCACGCTCCCGTGCACCGCATAAGGTCTGCAACTATATTCAGAAGCTGGCTCAGCATTTCCACAGCTTCTATAATGTATGTAAGGTAAATGATCCTCAGCAGCCAGAGCTTTCTTCCCAGCGTCTGGCACTGTTGAAGGCCACAAAAATCACATTGAAAAATGCTTTATATCTGATCGGCGTTGACGCCATTGAAAAAATGTAGGAGGAACGTAAAAGTTATTATGAAAAAGTCTATGGTCGATGTAGCATATGATTTAATGTCTACGAAAAAGAAAGCAACCGTATTCCTGAAGCTGTGGGAAGAGGTATGCCAGGTTATGGCATTCACGAAGCAGCAGGAGGAAGACAACATTGCACAGTTCTACAGTGATCTGTCACTGGATGACCGGTTTGTGAACATTGGGGAGAACAAATGGGATCTCAGAGAACGCCACACCTACCATGAGGTTGTCGTGGATACAGAAGAAATTCTGATCGATGAAGAAACCGATGATGATTATGAAGAAGAGGAAGCTGCAAAAGCAGGGGATGAAGAATTCTAACAGGGATATCATCCCTTTTCTTTTCGTCAAATATGCTATGCAAAATGCGAAAAGCAAGCATCACAGGCGATAACGGGGAAAGAACTATAACAAGAACGCGATCTGCTTTATAAGGAAATACGAAGAAGCTGTCCTGTTTGATAAATAGAAATATTGCATACCATCATCCCCTTAAAAAAGACTGTTTGAAGGATGCTGCTATACATAGAGGATAACAGCTGTATATCTTTTTACTTAGCACGAATGAGTGCAGATATTTGGTATAAAGCATAACCACGCAGAAGTATCATTCACAGCTTTAAGGAAACAGGAGCAATAAAAACATATAACGAATGCACTGCTATAGTTGTTTTATAATCCCATACGCTTTCCCTTATTCTGAATACATATCCCATAAATCCGCGTTGACTGTGTATTGGAACAACAAATATGCCCTTTTTTGAAAATATGTGTTCTAAACCTTTTCAAAAGGGGAAAAATGCAGTAGAATAATAGTGTTAAGAGACTAAAAGGAGGAATTTGATTATGGCATTAGTATCCGCAACAGAAATGCTGAATAAAGCACATGAAGGTCATTACGCAGTTGGTGCTTTCAACATTAACAACCTTGAATGGACAAAGATGATTTTACTGGCAGCAGAAGAAGCAAAATCTCCAGTTATGCTGGGAGTATCTGAAGGTGCTGCAAAATACATGTGTGGATTCAAAACTGTAGTAGCTATGGTTAAAGAAGTTCACGACAGCCTGGGAATCACGGTTCCGGTTGCTCTGCACCTGGATCACGGTAGCTATGAAGGCGCAAAGGCTTGTATCGAAGCAGGCTTTACATCTGTAATGTTTGACGGTTCTCACTATGCATTTGAAGAAAACCTGGCAAAATCCAAAGAAATGATTGAGCTTGCTCATTCAAAAGGATTATCCATCGAATGTGAAGTTGGTGGAATCGGTGGTGAAGAAGATGGTGTTGCATCCATGGGTGAGCTTGCTGATCCTCAGGAATGTAAGACAATCGCTGAGCTGGGAGTAGACTTCCTGGCTGCCGGAATTGGTAACATCCACGGTAAATACCCTGCTGACTGGGCTGGTCTGAACTTTGAACGTCTGGGAGAAATTCAGGATGTTACGAACGGAAAACCACTGGTACTGCATGGTGGATCCGGAATCCCTGCTGATCAGATTGCTAAGGCTATCTCTTTAGGTGTTTCCAAAATCAACGTTAATACTGAGCTGCAGCTGGTATTCGCAGATGCTACACGTAAATATGTAGAAGCTGGAAAAGACCTGGAAGGTAAAGGATATGATCCTCGTAAGCTGTTGAAGCCTGGATGCGATGCAATCAAAGATAAGGTTACATCCATGATGAAGGAATTCGGTTCTTACGGTAAAGCTGAATAATGAAACATAGGACGGCAGATATTCTGCCGTTTTTCAAACAGATATCATAATTGTTCCATGTATGATATGAAATTATGAATTGGGGTATGCTATTCAATGCATGCTCCTTTTTTCTTTCATTATATGCATAACAGTGGATTTTATAGGAATATGACTGTATTTAACTAAACTATAAAAACAATGCGTATATTTTTGTACAGATTGTGTCAAAAGATGTGAAAAGAATTGGATTTGATTTTAAAGGACATGCTTGTTATTTTATAATAAGAAACAACTGTTTCTGATACCATGGGAGTGATTGTATGAACAAATTTATGCTTCTCGTCTTACTGACTGTCATCATGATAGCGGTTGCCGTTCCCTTCATTATTCGCAGTCTGTTATGGAACAGAGTGCTGAAGCAGCTGCATCGCGGCCAATATGACAAGGTTTTATCCATGTTGAACAGTAAGGCCTTTCAGTTGTTCTTCAAAGAATTTGACCGTGACTGGAATACGCTTCGTGTCTATCTGGCACAGGGAAATAATCGTAAAATTGAAGAGCAGACCAGAAAGCTGCTTGATGGTAAGCTGAATGATGCACAGGCCTATCAGATTGCCAGTCAAACCTTCTTCTATTTTCTGGATAGGGAAAATAACGAGGTATGTAAACAGCTGCTTACGCACATAGAAAAGAGTGCAGGAGAGGAAGAGCTGGCATACGATCAAATGCTGTATCGTATTATGATAGAGAAAAAAAGTGAGGATATTGCGGAGGTGGAGGCACTTCTTGAAAAAAAAGAGACAGAGAAAATCAAAAAGGATCAGAAACAGGATCAGCAGGTACAAATCGGTATTTTACAATATTTGCTTGGCCTGCAGTATTCCTATATGAAAAACCGCCGACAGATGGAGCTGTATCTGAACAAAGCCCGAGGGAATCTAAAAGGTACGCCATATCATAAAAAAGTAAAGCAGCTGTTAAACAAAGCATGATTTCGTTTAAGACGCGGGAGGAATTGCATGAATATACTATGGAATCTTGACAAACGCTGTCAGGAAATTTTAAAGAGGCTGATGTATGCCGGAGGATATCTGAAAATACAGGATCTTGCGGATGAAATGCAGATTTCAAGACGAAGTGTTTATTATGACATTACAAAAATCAATGAATGGCTGGAGGATCAGGACATTGATCCGCTTGTACAGGAACGCGGTAAGGGTATTTTTGTCAGCAGTGATCAATCCCGAAGGATACAGGAGGCATTAAGCGACCAGGGAAGTGATAATTATCATGTATTTACGCCGGAGGAACGAAGCCGGATCGAGATATGTGCAATTATTATCCGTTCTCATCCCCTGTATATCGAGAATTTCATGGAGGTATGCCAGGTCAGCCGAAATACGGTGATCAATGACCTTAAAAATGTTATTCGCTTCCTGGAAAATTACAATCTTGAGCTGACGTATGATATCAAAAGCGGGTATCGCATTGCCGGGGATACCATTAAGAAGCGTGCTATTTTCTTTATGCTGTTTCCATCTCTGTGGGAATATTACGACCGCCAGGTTGTGCTAGCGGAAAATGAGCAGCGCATTCGTGAGATACTGGTTAAGCTCAAAAAAATCGAAAGTGAGCTGCACGCAGAGTATGTGAGCGGAGTGCTTCCCACACTGGCTGTTTTTATGTCAGCCATTGATAAACGCAGCGATGAGCTGACATTTTCGGATATGGATGAGGAGGAGATTGTGGAAACAAGGGAGTATCAGCTTGTTTCGCAATATTTCCCAGATTTGGAAAACGGGGAGAAAATCTATGTGACCCTACATCTGCTTGGCTCCCGCCTTCAGACGATACCTGTCAATGTCATGAAGGAACAGGATGAAACATATGAGATATCCAAAAATCTGGTGCATGAATTTGAACGTCTGACCTGTATTTTCTTCGATCAGGAGGAGGAACTGGTGGATGCGATCAATGCACATTTGAAGACCTCATTGTATCGTTACCGCTATGGTATTCAGCTGGGAAATCCGATGCTGAACAGTATAAAAACAGAATATGAGGAGCTTTATGAAATTACGAAGAAATCCTGTGAGTATCTGGAGAAGAAGCTGGGCTGTCTGATTTCTGATGCCGAGGTTGCCTATATCACCCTGCATTTTGGGGCATTTCTGACGACCAATCAGACACAGAAGCGCAATCTTCGTATTCTCATTATCTGTCCAAATGGCATTGGTACAGGAAATATGCTGCGCAATGAGGTGGCTTCTCTGGTTCCGCAGGCGACGGAAATCGTGAATCTGCCATTGAGTCAGTATGAGGAAGACCATGATTTTGATGTAGTGATTTCCACGGTTGTATTGCCAAAGGAAAAGAAGCTCATTGTCGTGCATCCGATTCTGACCGATCAGGACAGGGTTACGATTTTACGTAACTGCATGTATACGGAACCGCAGGCAAATCTACAGATTCAGGAGATTGTACGTCTGGCAACCAGCTATATCCCGTCTTCCAAACTGAATGAGTTTGAGAAGGATTTGCAGGACTACTATTCCAGTATTCAGATTCGTACGGTACCGCACCGTAATTTTGGACAGAATCTGGTCTATTATCTCAAGCCGTCCCATATTCAGATTTGCAGAGATGCATGCGACTGGGAGGAAGCACTGCGCTTGTCCTGTAAACCGCTGCTTATGGAAGATTCCATTACGCAAGAATATGTTGAGGCGATTGTCGCGGATCAGAAGAACCGGGGGCTGATGATGTTTCTGGCAGATGGTCTTGTTTTAGCACATGCCGCAATCGAAAAAGGTGTAAAGCAGCTGGATGTGGCTTTGTGCACCTTTAAACATCCGGTCACCTTTCTGAATGGAAAGCAGGCTCGTATCATCATCGTGTTATGTGCGGAGGATCAGACAAAGCATATCCGTATCCTGAATGATGTACTCAATATATTCTCGAAAAAGAAGAGTATTGAGCAGCTTACCGCACTGGACAGCAGTGAGGATATTCAGGGCTATATCCGCTCACATACACAGGAAAATGAGGGCTAATTTACGATTAAGCGATTACAAATTGCATAATATCTAACATTTTGCACAAAAACGGGAAAAGAATTGGTCTTGTATTTCTAATCAAAAAAAAAGATAATGAAAACGTAAAGAGGTAGGGTTATGACATCTATGGAAAAACTGTTACAGGAAAAAAACTGTTACCTGAGAGATCGGGTACAGGACTGGAAAGAAGCTGTTCACATTGCTTGTGAACCACTGATTGAGCAGAATTACTGCACAACGGCATATGAAGATGCCATCTATGAAATCACAGAGAAGCTTGGGCCATACTATGTACTCTGTGAAAACCTGGCACTGATTCACGCCAGCAATCAATCCGGTGTCAATGACACGCAGATGGCTGTGACCGTGCTGAAGGAACCGGTGAAATTCAAGCCGGACGGATATGATGTCCGTGTACTGGTAACTCTGGTTGCCAAAGACAGCGAGTCCCATATGGAAGGGATTCAGGCTGTATCCAACATCTTCTCCGATGAGAAGAAGGTTCAGAAAATTCTGGACGCAACATGCCCTAAGGAAATATTCGACCTGTTTATTTCCAATGCATGTGAAAAATAGCGTTAACTAATTGAAAGGGAGGATTTACACATATGTTAGACTTTATTATCAACATACTGTCCACACCTGCAATTCTTGTAGGTCTGATGTCTTTGCTGGGTCTTGCGCTTCAGCGTAAGCCAATCGAAGATATTATCAAGGGAACCGTAAAAACAATCGTCGGCTTCCTCGTATTATCTGCCGGTGCTGCGTTCCTGCAGTCCGGATCATTGAACGCTTTCGGTGATTTGTTCAACTATGCATTCAGTATGCAGGGAGTTGTTCCAAACAACGAAGCAATCGTTTCTCTGGCTTTGAAGGATTTTGCTACAGATACCGCATATATTATGTGTCTGGGTATGATCTTCAATATCGTAATGGCTCGTTTCTCAAGAATGCATTACATTTTCTTAACAGGTCATCACACTCTTTACATGGCATGTATGCTTGCCGTAATTCTTAATGTTGGTGGTCTTGAAGGCTTCCAGCTCTGGCTGGGCGGCGGCTTGCTGCTTGGCTTCATCATGGCACTGTCTCCTGCATATTGTCAGCCGACAATGCGTAAGATTACAAAGACGGATGAGCTTGGTTTCGGACACTTCGGTGGTGCCGGTTACTGGTTTGCTGCACAGTGTGGGAAGCTGTTCAAGGGAAAAGGGAAATCAACTGAAGAGGTTAACTTCCCACAGCGTCTGACATTCCTGCGTGATACAACAGTCGCTATTGGTCTTACAATGGTTGTATTCTTCCTGATCGTAACTGCAGTTGCAGTTGGAAAAGGTATTCTGAGCGCTGATGCTGCTGAAATTGTTAAAACATATCCAAACCTGGCTGGTCTGTTAAATGTTGGGGCTGAAACAAAGACACACTGGGCTGTATGGGCAATTACAAGCGGTCTGAGCTTCGCCGGTGGTGTTTACATCATCCTGAGCGGTGTACGTCTGATCGTTGGTGAAATCGTTCCTGCATTCCGTGGTATCGCTGAAAAGCTGGTTCCAGGTGCTGTACCTGCTATTGACTGTCCGGTTGTATTCCCATATGCACCAAACGCTGTACTGATTGGCTTCCTGGTATCCTTCCTTGGAGGTATCGTAGGTCTGTTTGTACTTGGCTTCATCGATGCAAACATCATGAGCGTTGCGCTGATTCTGCCTGGTGTTATTCCTCACTTCTTCTGTGGAGCAACTGCCGGTGTATTCGCAAATGCTGAGGGTGGTTTAAAGGGCTGTGTATTCGGAAGCTTCATGCACGGATTACTGATTACCTTCCTGCCTGCAATCTGTATGCCGGTTATGGGAGCGTTGAACTTTGCTAATACTACATTCTCCGATGCAGACTTCTCATGGATGGGAATCGTCTTCGGTAATATCGCACAGTTTATCCAGGGTGCTGGCCTGTTAGGTGTCTGTGTGGTTGTATTCCTGATTCCTATCGTGTACAATTATGTTGCACCTAAGAAAGCAAAAAAAGCTGAATAAGCTTTGGAAAGAAGGAAATTAACTTATGGAAATCAGAAGCATTATGTGTTGCTGCGGACAGGGTCTTGGAAGCAGCATGATCGTCAGCATGAACGTCGAGAAGGCTCTGAAAAAGCTGGGAGTATCCGGTGTCAGAGTAGAGCACACTGCACTTGGTGAAATCACTGAAAACAGTGCTGATCTGTTTGTGGTAGGAGCTGACCTTGCTCCTCAGATGACAAACTATAAAAACAAGATCATCTTAAATCAGCTTATGGACATGAATGAAATCGAAACTAAGCTGAAAGAAGCATTCGGTCTTTAAGAAAACAGAAAAAGAAGGCTGTTTCTTCCATCCTTCTTTTTCTTTACAAATTTTTAAAGGAAAACAGCAGAAAGAGGTATAGAAAATGCCGGAATCTACACAGCGTTTTATGATTGTGTAATCTGAAAGAAAGCATTAACACTTCTGCTGATAGTGAAAAGGAGGTAGTATCATTGGAAACATCACAACTGAAAGAGCTGCAGGTATTCGCTGCACAATTAAGAATAGATATACTGGAAATGCTGGAACACAGAGGCTACGGACATCTGGGAGGTTCCCTTTCCATCGTTGAATTGATGAGTGTATTGTATGGCAAACAGCTTCATGTAGATCCGAAGCAGCCACAGATGGAAGACCGTGACATGGTTGTTTTATCCAAAGGACATGCCGGGCCTGCCTGGTACTGTGCGTTGGCAGAGAAGGGGTTCTTTGATAAAGAATGGCTGATGACCTTAAATGACGGCGGTACACGGCTGCCAAGTCATCCCGATCGTTTAAAAACACCCGGAGTAGATATGACTACCGGTTCTCTGGGTCAGGGAACAAGTGCTGCTGCCGGTATTGCGACAGGTTTAAAAATGAAAGGCTCCAATCGCTATGTATATATGATCGTCGGTGATGGAGAGCTGAATGAAGGACAATGCTGGGAAGCATTCCAGTACGTGGCAAATTATAAGCTGAATAACTGCATTGTAGTGATTGATGATAATAAGCGTCAGCTGGACGGCTTTACAAAGGATGTCATGAATCCGTTCAGTATACCGGATAAAATGAAGGCATTTGGCTTTGATGTTCAGGTTGTTAAGGGAGATGACATTGAAGCGATTGATGCAGCTATTGATCGTGCAAAAGCAGTAAAGGATCAGGCAGTCTGCATCGTATTGGATACAATCAAAGGACAGGGTGTTCCTTATTTTGAAAAGATGGTTTCCAATCACTCTGTTAAGTTTAACAACGATGAGGTTATCAGTGAAACGCATAAGGCAATTCAGGAATTAAAACAGTTTATTGAAAAGGAGGGACAGTAGGATGTTTACTCTTAGCAAGGATCGCAGTAAAAAAGGCAAAGAGCTGCGTATGGTAGTCGTGGAAACGTTGCAGGATATGATGAAAAGTGATGATTTAGTCGTCGCTATGGAGGCTGATCTTGGCGGTGCCAGTGGGTTTACAAAAATTCAAAAGAGCAATCCGGAACGTTTCATTCAGTGCGGTATTTCTGAAGCGAATATGACCGGAGTAGCAGCGGGCTTATCCGTAACAGGCTTCAAACCATATTTACATACGTTTGGGCCATTCGCATCCAGAAGAATCTATGATCAGGTGTTCCTGTCCGGTGCTTATGCAGGGAATACAATGAATATTTACGGTTCTGATCCTGGGTTTGCCGCAGGGCCAAATGGTGGTACTCATACAACGTGGGAGGATGTTGCCTTAATGCGTGCAATTCCCCAGGCTGTTGTATGTGATGCAGCGGATGAAGTGCAGCTTGACTGGATCATAAGGGAATTCGCCAAGATGGAAGGCGTTCATTATTTCCGTGCCAACCGTAAGGATGTACGCAATGTATATGAAAAAGGCTCTACCTTTGAAATGGGAAAAGGAAACATCGTCAGAGAAGGAAGCGATGTTCTCATTATTTCCGCAGGTCAGCTGGTGAGTGATGCGCTGGATTGTGCAGAGAGACTGGAACAGGAAGGAATTTCTGCAGAGGTTATCGATATGTTTTGTATCAAGCCGCTGGATGAGGATTTGATTATCAGAGAGGCTGCCGGTAAAAAGGCGGTTGTATCCTTTGAAAATCATTCCGTTATCGGTGGACTGGGTAGTGCTGTGGCAGAGGTTCTTGCAGAACATAATATCTGCGTGAAGTTCAAAAGACATGGTGTCTGTGAACGGTTTGGGCAGGTAGGAACACCGGAGTTCTTACAGAAGGAATTTCATTTGACTGCGGATGATTTATATGAAACAGTACAGGGTGTCTTAAAATAAGGAAATCGTAATATATAACGAAAAGAGCATATTTTCATTTCTATGCTCTTTTTCATATAAAGTCGTGAATTTTACTGTACAGGTATTTTATAATATGGAAGTCTTTGTTCTGCTGTTTGCAGAGAGATTAACTACCCGAATCTGTACACAGTAGGTCTGCTTATACAACCAAAAGCGGGCTGTTAAATTCCTCCTGCCACTCAATTTCCATCGCACCATCAGCCGTTATATGAATGGGAAGTATACTGTAGGTGGAGCTTCTCAGATCATCCGGATGCCAGTGATCAAGCAGTATATAAGGTTGATCATTTACAAAAAAAATGCAGGTTCCCTGACCGTCAAAGGTTGTACGATAGGATGGGCCGGTACATGGATTATCAATCAGCTTCCATGGCCCGATCAAATGTGTGCTGATACCATACAGGGAAGGATTAGGTTCCCAGCCTGTGCATCCGGAGGTAACCATATAATAGCAGTTCCGGTAATGCATAATGCATGGAGCTTCGCGCTCCTGATCCTGAAATATACTGAAGTACGATCCTGTAACATTCAGATAATCATTATCCAATCTGGAAAAATTGATAGTTTTATTATAATTTGCACTGTGAATCAGCCAGGCACTTCCTTCCGAATCCTGAAACAATGTCATGTCTCTGCTGTCCTGCCGGTTTGGCTGAAAGCTTTTCAAATATTGAAACGGCCCCGTTGGGGATGATGAAACAGCCACATTGACACCGGCATAAAAATAATCACTTGTATCTGCGTGCGTGTACATGATGAATTGTTTTGTGTGCTTATTGTACAAAACTCTTGGCCGCTCACATATCTTTGTGGTATGCAGCATATGCCCGGGATCCTGTGACATTGGCGCAAGAACGATGCCTTCATTGTCCCAGTGCTCTAAATCAGACGCTGAATAACAGGAAATTCCAATGAAATCCACATGTCTGTTAATCGTTTCCGTATCTTTATTTTCTCCATACCAGTAATACATGCCTTTGTGCTGCAGTATCATACCGCCATGTGCCTGAATGGCAGAACCGTTTGTATCTGTCCAAAGTGTTTTATTTTTCATATATTTCCTCACCTGTTTATTATATCTTATGGAATAGCTGATTTAAGAATCAGATAGCTTGATATCGCTGCTGCGTATAATTGCACGGCAATAGATAATCATTTTATTTGCTAATTCCTTGGGAGTATCTGAAAGTAAATCCTCACTGATCCAGCTGATGGCCATGGAAACACAGCCACCTATCATAAAGGAATAGCATGCCCAGTATTTTTCAGTTTCATGCGGATGGTAAGTGAGCAGCCAGCTTTCAAGGCATCTCGCATATATCTGCTGTTTCAAACGCCTGTAAAAACCCATATCTCCATTCGAACCAAGCAATGCGCACATAATATCTGCATGCTCCTGTACAAGCTCAAGCGCAGAAATGAACAGTGGAAGCGGATCGGACAGGATTGTTTGATAGTCTTCCCGGTTGAAAATAACCTCCATTCTTCCAATAATGCTATCTTCTGCTTTTCTTACCATCTCATGGATATCGCTGTAATGAAGATAAAATGTACTTCTGTTCATGTGGCATTGCTTTGTTAGCTCAGTCACCGTTATTTCATCAATACTCTTTTCCTTCATTAAAATAGCCAGCTCATGATATAGCAGCTTCTTTGTTCTTCTTACTCTTTTGTCCTTAGCCTCTATCATGATAACCTCCTTTTCCATAGGACAGTATGAAAATTAACCAGCTATGAGAAGCAAACAAAGGGCATCCTATGATTGTACCCGCGTCTGTCGTTTCTGTCTAGAAACCATACTGTCTGTCATATAAACACGCTTTTCTTTTCGATTCTTATTTGCCTTAGGCAACTTAGACCATGCCATTTGGCTTGTAAGCTCATCTGTAGCTTTCATCCTTTTATAGAAGCCTATAAAAAGTCTGTCAGACTGCCTTTTTTCTATTCTTACTCTCATACATTCGTTGATCTGCGATGCTAATCAGCTTATCAAGGTTCCCCATATCCTGAGGATAGGATGCACTGCCATAGCTGACACCGAGAAAGCTGATTGCCCCAAAACGAAACGTTAGGGAGGTCAGCTTCTTTAAAATATCGGAAGGAGATTCCTTTTTTGACAGGATGATAAACTCATCACCAGAAATACGGTACGCCTGTGCATCATGCTTATTGCATATCTCTCTCAGCAATCCGGAAAAGGTACATAGATATTGATCTCCATTAGCATGTCCATAGCTGTCGTTGATCTGCTTAAAATGATCTAAGTCCAGAAACAATACATGAAACCTGTCTAGCCTGGCATAAAATTCTTCATAATCACGGTACAGGGCTGCCCTGTTTTTTAATCCGGTCAACGTATCTATAGAGGCAATCGTTTTCAAATTCCCAATAACCTGTCCATTCAACAGAACCTCTCTGATCAAACGAAAGCTAAACAAAAGGTTACAGGCGATAACGATAAACGTCAGGATTTGAAGCAATGCAATCCCGGGGAAAATAAAAGCAACATTTATGCATAATATCGTGATGAACCACAGATATGTCGCTTTATATAAATATGACTGTATATGCATATCTGCACAATCCAAAAGAATCATATAGGTATCCTTCATAAACCGCAGAACAGGAAAAGCTGTTATGGAAAACAGCAGTGACTGTATCAAAAAGGTAGCTGTAAACCGGCTCATATAAGGTTCCAGAAGGTAGCCTGTCTGCACTGAAATTGTAAATACAAGCAGTGTATACGTCCATGCAAAGCAGATTACAAATATATTATGCTTCATGCTGTCCTCATACAGATAATGCAGAGGCAGCAGATATAAAAATCCAGCCAGTGTGAACAGTCCGTTTCCGTTGCCGTAGCTTGGAAGTTGTCGCAGCAGCATGTAAAAAAAGGCCATCATCACACATGTAAATAAGAGGATGATAAGCAAAATTTTCCAAAGTGCATAGCGTCTTCGGGAATGTCGGTCCGCAATATACATATTCATAGCAATGATTTCCGCAACGACACCCATTTGTAAAAAAAACTCCATCCAATCACCTTTTCCTATATATATAATACAGCAATCAGGGGATGAAAAGAAGTTATTTTTGTATGAGATACTGTAAATATCTGTAAAGAGGTGTGAACCGGATGAGAGTGTAGGAAAGCAGGATACCTGCGAAGTTTAGGATAAAATCATCGATATCCATCGTACCACTCAATGTGAAAAACTGAGTGACCTCTACCATCACAATCAGCACTGCCATAGAAAATAGTAGCCTCAGCGGACATTTTGCCCACTTGGTGAGAAGCAGCAGGAAGAAAGGAAATGGCATGAATGCAATAAAATTTCCAAAAAGATTCATGATGGCAATCTGATTACTGATACCGGGGATTTCAAAAATCAGCATCATTTGACGGATTGTAGCGAACGGTTTAAGATTCGTACCATATTCCCACTGCATACGCAAAGCATTCGCATACGACTGAGAGCGCAGATCGACATAATCTCTTGCGAACTCACTGGCAAAGAACAGCATATAGATCATTTGAAATATATAAAATAAGAACAGGACAGACCACATCAGACGCAAATTTCTTGTCTGCTTCTCATGATTACAAGTACGATTTTGAAGGAGCACGGAGATGATGAGCGATGCACATATAATTACAGAAAACAGCACGATCCCTGAAAAATTCAGAAAGTTTTCTATGGTGAGATAAATATAGAGAAGCATTGCACAGGTACAAATGCCAAGACTGATATAGGACAGTTCTTTCTTATATTTGAATAACATACCAAATCTCCCTTCATGTGTATATATGATAAAGGAGATTGCCTTTTTACACAAGAGGCTAACCCTTAATATTTTCTTAGGATTGCAGAAGATTATTCCAGCTAATCCAAGGAACAGCTTCCATAGTACCTGCGATTGCATATTCCCTGTTGGTGATGAAGCAGATTAAAAACTTCAGGCCATTTTCTACTAAAACCAATACGGCTACCATATACTGTAACGGACATACCGCAGTAAACGATATGCATGCAACACTGGATAATGTACGGAAAACGCCAATATTTAACTTTTTCTTAAGAAAGGAAATACCATATACAAATGTGGATTCTGTAGTATAATATCCTTGTGAGGTTAAACAGAATGAAGATATTTACATGTGTGAAATGCGGCAGTCCCATCAAACTGCATGTGATAAAAGGCTATGTGCATTTGACTTGTCCAACATGTCAGACGCAATATCAGCTGGATGCCGTGAGTCTGAAAAAATATATGCTGATACCGTTGCTGTCAGTGGCGGCGGCTGTTGGCAGCAGTCTGCGCTTTTTGCAGGGAAGAACGATTGATATCAAATTTATTTATATACTGAGCGTATCCTTTGTATTATCGGGATTGCTTGGCTGGCTCTGTGTGAAGGCAGGGATTTTAACATATGAAGAGAAGGAAAACAGGTGAAAGCATGGAAAAAATGAGGAAAACACCGGGAAAGCGAAAAACATATCAGCTGGCTGTGGACGGTATTCGTCCTTTAACTGCACAGGACAGTAAGAATCGGTTGCTTGCATTCTGTATGGATGTCAGCATTATGCTATGCCCGATTGCCTTATGGAATATTATTCTACTGGCTGTACTGGGAAATATCATCAGTATATCCGGTATCAAACTCATCAGTATATTTATTGGGGTTCTGCTTGTCATATCAATTTTATTTCTTAACAGCTATATATACAGGCAGACCGGAGGTCAAAGCGTCGGTATGCGGATGTTTGGTTTCAAGGTAGTTAAGAAAAGCGGAAGAAAAGCCAGCCGCCAACAGCTGTTACTGAGAGAATTGGCAGGCTTTGATATTCCGTTTATTATACTGATGTACTTTACAAATGCGTTCGGCGTCATGCTTTACTGGGGCTTAAATGGATTGTTTACATTGGCTGACAGCCGTCATCGTTCACTGATCGATGTGATTCTGGGAACACGCGTTGTAGCGCTTGAAAAAGCAGCTCCTGTAAAACACAAAGAAGCAGTACCGGAGAATGTAAAGCCGCAGCCAAAGCCTGTAGAGCAGCCGGATATGATAATGAATACCATGGATTTGCATATTCATTCCAACTTTTCTGACCGTGGACAATATAACGTTGAGGAGATTTTCCAGTATGCAAAGCGAAACAGAATACAGACGATTTCCATAACGGATCTGGATTGTGCAAAGGCGAACAGCATCGCGGTAAGAATGAGCGAGCTGTATGGGGTTACGTATATTCCGGGTATTGAAATCAACTGTGATTTACATGGCCGCAGGGTACGTGTGTTAGGCTATTTCATTCAGTATAATAGTGAATTATTTGCACATATTGAAAATGAAAGTCTTGTAAATGAGAAGCGTGCAAGTATTGATAGGGTTCGCAGATTTGAATCCTTACTGGGACGCAATATTGACGAAGAACGCCTATTGAAAAGCAATCGGTTTCAGCGTTTGAGCGGTGAGTTGATCGCCAAGCATGTGTTAAATCGTCCGGAATTTGAGGATTGTGCAATTCTGAAGCCGTATCGCAGGGATGAATTTGGCTGGCGTGCTTTAAATAAAGATTATTTCGCCTATGGTAAGCCTTGCTATGTTCCGGTGAAATATCCATATCTCAAGGATGTATTGGATGTAATTGAACTGACAGGCGGTATTTCTGTACTTGCCCATCCGGGAAAACTGCTGGTGCAGGAGCCGGAGCTGCTGCATGAGGCATTGCAATTAGGCGTACAGGGAATAGAGGTATTCCATCCGATGCATACAAAGAAGGAAATGGCAAGTCTGCTGAAGCTGGCTACTGACCGCAAGCTGCTCGTCAGTGCAGGAAGCGGCTTCTATAATATGGAAGGAATTACACGCATAGGAAGGTGTAATTGTCCAAAAGAAGCAGAAGGCTTAATCGATATGATGCTGCATGCACGTATGTAAGAAGGTAGAAAAGACAGAGCTCTTAGAGAGTATTCTGTTTTTTTACTTTGCTTGTGGAAGGGTTTTCGTGTTTTGTTTGTTTCTTTCATTTGCATTACTGTGAATCTGTTAAAGAAGGACTATTCCTTCACTTCACCTTATTTCTATGCACCCAAAATGCTGTTTCTTTGTGTAAAATTGAATATGTATTGTATCATATCCATTCAAAGGAAGGCTTCTGATTTCTTATCTGGCATGCGGATTCAAAACAACAGGCTTCATAAATATAGGGGGAATTATCTGAACTGTAACACATAAACCCCAAGTCACATATAGCGGCACAGCTTGATTATACATCAGGCTGTTTGTTCAGTTTGCATGAAAAAGCTAAATTCCCATGCCATACATTCAAATTAAGAAGGTTTAAGGTTTCCACTATTTACCCGATGCATAATGTATGCTATAAATAATATTGTTGAATACGGACACTTACCTGTATTGTAAATTGAAGATATGGAATAAGTATACGAATAAAATAGCATATACATACATAAGCACGTATGCTGGTGGAACCATATCTGCATACCGCTGGAAAGGGATATCCTATGAATACATACCTTGATGAAATGTTACGCAACGATAGCATACTAACAATCTTGATGAATGGCTTGGCAATTATTGTGATACTAACAATAGGTCTGCTTTCTTGGTTTAAAAAGCAGAAGAGATATGAGAAACGCTATCTTATTTGGGGCAGATTAAATCATATAGTATTGGCAGTTGTTCTTATCTGGATCATAACAACAAAGGGATATGACAGGCAGCTGGAATGTATGTTCCTTATGGCCTTTGTTATGCTTCTGTATCTGATGCTCTTAATAGCTCTGATTGGCAGCTTTGTGAAGGGTATTCATAAAAATCCTTCATGAAAAAAAGGTGCACGGAGCTTCGAAGATATATGAAGTCATACGGTGAAATGACATATATTGATTATTGGTAGATGCGGGAATACACGTCTGACAGGATCTATGATACAATAGCGCTGTACAGTCCACGAAATTGGTCACATGCGCTATGGCATAGTTGATCAATAATGAGGATAAGAGAAAAGAGGTATACTATGGAAGCAGCAATAAAAAGAGTAAGAAAGTTTGTAGAGGATCGGGATTGGGATCAGTTTCATACCCCGGATAATCTGGCGAAGTCTATCTGTATAGAGGCAGGGGAGCTGCTGGAATGCTTTCAATGGGAAGCGGAGAAGTATAATCATATCGCGGTATGTGAGGAGCTTGCCGATGTGATGATTTACAGTATGCAGCTGGCAGATATGCTGCATGTGGATATGGAACAAATCATACTGGATAAAATGGAAAAGAATGAAAAGAAGTATCCTGTAGAAAAAGCCAGAGGAAACGCCGCAAAATACGATGCATATGAATAAGCAGGAGCCAGCTATGAAAAAACTGTATATATCTGCGGATATCGAAGGAATATGGGGAAATGGAGCATTTGCGCATACTGCAAAAAACGGCAGCGAATATGAGGAATATCGCACCCACATGATTGCGGAGGTGAATCTGCTGATTGACAAGCTGTTTACAGCAGGGACAGAGGAGATTGTGGTGAATGACGGTCACGGCACTATGGATAATCTGAGCGCATCCCGGCTGGATCCGCGTGCCTGCCTGGTGGTAAGCAATGGAGCATATAAGGAATATGGTATGATGGAGGGGCTGGACGGCTCTTTTGACGGTGTATGTTTTATTGGCTATCACTGCCGCAGTAACACACATGGCGTTATGGCGCATACCATTTGGGGATCACTTGTTAGAAGCATTTCCGTTAATGGTGAGGAGCTTGGAGAAAGTGGAGTCAATGCCCGTCTTGCCTGGGAATATGGTGTTCCTGTCGTGCTGGTCAGCGGGGATGATCTTCTAAAGGAGCAGTTAAAGGAAGAATTGCATATGCCGTTTGCTTATGTAGAAACCAAAAAGGCAATTTCCTCACAGTGTGCTCTTTCCTGCAGCTGGCAGATGCTGGAGGAACGCTATGAGCGCGCAGTTTCATCCATGGAAGCATTATGCGTGCAATCGCCTGCAGTGATAAAAAAACCATATACTGTGGACATCACCTTTCATCAGGAACGCAATGCGGATTTTGTTTCCCGTATGGATGGCGTTACCCGTATGTCTGATTGTATGGTACGCATACAGAAGAACAGCTATGATGAGGTATACAAGTATCTTCGCTTTGTTATTAAGGTAAGCAATGCATTTGCTTCCTAAATGCGTAAGAACACAGAGAATACAACGCTGTGAAACAGATATTTTTCTTAATCATTAAAATAAAAGTTACATGCAAGGCTGAAGAAGAATAGCAGTGAAAGTCTTACCGTGACAGGAAATAATTTTACATGTAAAAAGCTCTCTACAACGGTACTGTCTGATAGAGCGCTTTTTATTGTATGTGAACGTTTATCGCAGAGAGCCTGATGTAGCTGCTTTATGTTTTAGGTACAGCGTATTCAGCTCCTTTTGATAAAGCAGAAGAAGGAAGAAAAGAGCCGCAAGACTTCCCTTTATAATAAAATACACGGCTGTTCTATAATCCCTGTAATAGATTAACAGTACTGCACTACAGGTCATTTGATAGCCAAACACGATAAGTGCAAGAAGCATGAGAATGATACTGCCATATCTGATATACGATTTCATAAACCTTTCCTCCTTATCCTGCCAGCTTAGGGGAATCATCAATTTCCTTCTTAAAGCGGAAGGTGATTCCGTCATCGGATTCATAAAGTCCTTTATAACGAATATTGTTTCTCATATAATCACCATCATTCCCCTGTCCGACAACCATATAGGTTTTACCCTTTTTGCGGTATGCGTATTCCATAAGGATAAATGGTTTGATTTTGTTATTTACATACTCTGTTTCATAGCCGGGCAGTGTTAGTGTTGTATAGGTTTTACCATCATCATTTGTATAATATACCAGCGGATTTTGATTCTGATCGGTACCCGCACCAATATAGGCGGTGCCATCAGATACAAAGCTTACATTTTTCTTTTCCTGGAATGCTTCACCATCCAAATAGCTCCATGTTTTCAAATCAGTGCTCTTATAGGTACTGTAATATTCATGACCAAGGGAGCGGTCAGTTGCTATTGTTATATAACAGCTATTCTCTGTTTTTGACAGATAAAGAGTTTCTCCACGATAGCTGGTTGGAAGTATTCTGCTTTTGTTCCAATTCTTGCCTGCGTCTTTGCTGTATAACAGATAGCTGCCGTCATCGTCGTAACAGATAAATGCGGTAAAGGCTTTGGTGACGATATAGCCATGTGCGGGTAAGAGCTCATTATACAATGCATTATTGGTGCCTGCAATATCCTTATAGGGAACGGGAACCTCCAGAAGTGTTGTACCTTTATCATAGGTAACGTACAGCTTGCTGTCATGAAAAACATAGGTTTCCTTTTCATCAGCCATTGCATACTGTATTGTATGAGGGTCGCGGAGTGTATGATCCACTTTAATCTGATATTGAACCGGGGACATTTTATCACTTATTTTGTATCCATGGGCTGTTTTATCAATTTTCAAAACGAGCTGAGACAGATACCAGCCGTTCTCCTGCAGTGTTGCGTTGTAATAAGCGCCAATATAAATATTTGTACTTACCGGTTGATACTCATAATCCAACTGTACGTAGCCGTCTTTGTTTAATACTTCAATAGATTTTATACGTTTATCTTTGATACGATATGCAAAGGGGACCGTAATACCTTCATATTGCTTAAAAAAATCATGAAACCATTCTGTTGTAATTTCCTTTAAATCCGTTTTTGTAGTCTGTATGCTGCTTCCGATAATTGCTTTTGGCTGAAACTGATTCCAGACGCTAAACAGTATCATTGCGTTTACTCCACAGGCGAGAAGCAGACAAAGCAGAGCCAGTCCGACTTTTTTCATGAAGACACCTTCTTTTTCCTTTTTATATAATAGCACACCGTTTGCGTAACGTATACCCTGGTGATGATATAAGCCTTCCTTATAGATAGGACGGTATCCTTCAGATTTATATCATCAAAAGATGTTTTGTATCCAATGCTTATGAAATAGTATACGTTGTACAAAGACGAAAGCAGGTATATGATCTACAAAAGAAAGCATGACACTTTAGTGATTAAGCCTACGATATATAAAAAGGATACATAATGTCTGCTGAAATTTCTATCATTTGATTATTTACAATCCATAACTCTTATATTCAAGATTTTGGTAAGTTTCTGTATTTTTTCTTGTCTTTGCGGGAAGAATTCTATATAATGATACTACAAAGGTAATGACAGGAAGAGTAGCTTGTTTCCAAGGCAGAGAGAGAGAATGGCTGGTGTAAATTCTCATGAAGAACAAGTGAACATGGCCCTGGAACCGTTTTTCTGAATAATTAGGGAAAACCGCAGGTCGGCGTTAACGGCAAATGAGGTGTGCGCGTATGCGTGCATGAATAAAGGTGGTAACACGAAGCTTTCGTCCTTTGGCGGGGGCTTTTTCTTATATAAGGAGGATATGATTATGTGTAAGGAATGTAACAACAAAAAACCATACTACATCACAACTGCGATTACCTATACATCCGGTAGACCACACATTGGAAATACGTATGAAATCATACTGACGGATGCAATCGCAAGATATAAGCGCCAGCAGGGCTATGATGTATTTTTCCAGACAGGTACGGATGAGCATGGACAGAAAATCGAGGAAAAGGCAAAGGAAGCCGGAGTCACACCGAAGGAGTTCGTCGACAAAGTTGCCGGAATTGTGCGCAAAAATTTTGATATGATGAACACATCGTACGATTATTTTATTCGTACGACGGATGATTATCACGAAAAGCAGGTACAGAAAATCTTTAAGAAGCTGTATGAGCAGGGCGATATTTACAAGAGCACCTATGAGGGCTTATATTGTACGCCATGTGAATCCTTCTGGACGGAAAGTCAGTTAGTTGACGGAAAATGTCCGGATTGCGGGCGGCCTGTGGAAAAAGCAAGCGAGGAAGCTTACTTCTTCAATTTACAGAAATATGCACCGCGTCTGATCAAGCATATCGAGGATCATCCGGAATTTATACAGCCGGAATCGAGAAAGAACGAAATGATCAACAACTTCCTGAAGCCGGGTCTGCAGGATCTGTGTGTATCCCGTACCTCCTTCAAGTGGGGAATTCCTGTAGATTTTGATCCGGGACATGTTGTTTATGTATGGATCGATGCGTTAAGCAACTATATCACATCTCTGGGCTTTGACGCTGATGGAAATCATGGAGAGCTGTATAAGAAATACTGGCCTGCCGATGTACATATCATCGGTAAGGATATCCTGCGCTTCCATACGATTTACTGGCCAATTATGCTGATGGCACTCGGTGAGCCGCTGCCTAAGCAGGTATTTGGTCATCCATGGCTGCTGGTTGGAGATGGAAAAATGTCCAAATCCAAAGGGAATGCGATCTACGCAGATGAGCTGGTACATTATTTTGGCGTGGATGCCGTGCGCTATTTTGTACTGCATGAAATGCCGTTTGCACAGGATGGAACAATCACATGGGATCTGGTCGTAGAGCGTATCAATTCTGATTTAGCCAATGTTCTGGGAAATCTGGTTAACCGTACCTTTTCCATGCAGAATAAATACTTTAACGGCGTGATTTCCAATCCGCTGGAGCAGGAGGATATCGATAAGGAGCTGATTGCTCTTGCACTGGATACACCAAAGCGTGTTGAGAAGAAAATGGAAACATTGCATGTCGGGGAAGCGATTGATGAAATCTTTACATTGCTGAAGCGCTGCAATAAGTATATCGATGAAACGACGCCATGGGTGCTTGGCAAGGATGAGGCGAAGAAGGATCGTCTGGCTACTGTGTTGTATAACCTGCTGGAATGCATCCGTATCTCTGCCGTACTGCTGAGCAGCTATATGCCGGAAACTGCAGAAAAAATTCTCGAGGAGCTGAGTACATCCGAGCGTGATGCGGACAGTTTGAAGGAATTTGGTATGCTGGAATGCGGACATACGGTGGAAGGAAAGCCGGAAATTCTGTTTGCACGAATTGATGCAAAGGAATTTATGGAAACACTGGAGGCAGACCGCAAGAAGGAAGAAAAAGCGGCTGCGAAGGAAGCAAAGAAGGAAGCTAAAAAAGAAGATACGGCTGTTGAACAGATCGGAATTGAGGATTTCACAAAGGTGGAGCTGAAGGTTGGGACGATACTCTCTGCTGAAAAGCATCCAAAAGCAGACAGACTTCTGGTGGAACAGATTGACCTGGGGGAGGAAACCCGTCAGATTGTCAGTGGTATTGCCGCTAATTTCACACCGGAGGATGTTGTTGGAAAGAAGGTCATCGTTGTGACCAATCTGAAGCCGGTCAAGCTGCGCGGTGTAGAGAGTCAGGGTATGATTCTATGTGCAAGCAATCAGGATGATCTGGATATTGTAACAATTGTTAAGGATTTGCCGAACGGAACGAAGGTGAGCTAATTGCAAACAAAAACGGTATTGCCTGCTTTACTGACATCGATATTCGTATGTCTGATTTCCTGTTTCTTTATCTATTATGGTATTGTCAGTGATCAGATTGTGTTATCTGTTATAGGCGGGGCATTGCTGATTGTTGGAGGTTTACGTCTGGTATTATTTGCGAAAGCATATCGGAAGCAGGAAGAAAAGTAGAGGATATTAAAAAGATTCCATTTTTTGTTGATAAAAGAGATGGAGTCTTTTTTGTTGTGAGAGAAGAATGAACGTGAAGGAAGGAGATAGCTGCTGTATTTATATAGTATTGACCATTCAATATATTAACGAAGCACAGAGTTTAATGAGAAACCGCAAACTACATCAATGAAAAAGCACAAATCACTTTAATGATTTACCACAAATTACATTAACGAAAACCCACAAATTACATTAAATTCTCTTTTGAAATCCACCATTCTTTGTAGAAAAGCTGGTTGCATCTAGCTTTCTTCATCTATCCCTTTATTGACAAACCGGAAGATATCATAAAAATAACAGGAATGGAATTTAGGATAATGTTCATTTGTTTTATGAAAATGTATGATGTGTTAATGTGTTGATAAAAATACCTCCTGCATCGAATATTATTTTCGTAATTTAAAATGATAGTAGAATAGCGTGATAAAGTAAATAAAAAGAGGGATTCATATCTCCTCTTTTCGTCACTTATAAGCTGCGCCCCAGCTCGTACGCTTCTTTTGGATAAACGGAGTGCTCTATATCCTCTCTAACATACATTCCCAATGCGTACACACTACCAATGCATGTCCACTGCATATAGCGGAAAGCATCCTCAAAGTGATGCTTTAATGCATCAAATGTCCAGTCCTCCGTATCGCCACATGTAGCTAACACAATGGTTTTTTTCTGCTGTTCCCGTAATGTACTGTTGTTCGCATAGAAGCGGTCAAATACCGCTTTGATCTGTGCGCTCATTCCAAAATAATACAATGGTGTCACAAACACAACCAGTTCTGCATCCGCAAGCATCGGATTTAGCTTTTCCATTCCATCCTTAAACACGCAGCCATTGTTTGCTGTACGACAGGAATCACAGGCAATACATGGATGAATTTCTTCCCTAGCTGCATGAAATACATGGATTGTATGTCCCTTTTCCTGTGCTCCCCGTATAAATTCCTCCATTAGCAGTGCAGAAGTGCCTTTCACATGCGGACTTCCGTTGATAATAAGTATGTTCATTTGCTATTCTCCTTTTCCTCTTTCTTATATAATATCATTACATACAGATATTGTAAATCAAGGGACAATATTCAAAATCTAAAGCGCTGATTATGGCTGTAGTTTACAAAATGAGAAAAATGATATAGGATGTTACATGTATATACAGTCGCAGTCGTTATTAAAAAATATGCTGAGAAGTACCTCTGTTACTATATGAAATAGACTTGTTGAACTAGAAGAAATGCAATAAATTGTTTTTTGTAGAAAAGATGAAATTTAATATGAACGCTTATCAAAGATGAGATAATAAGCATTCAATGAGGAGAAAGTTATGAAAATTATCACAGTGTGTGGAAGCCTAAAGTTTAAGGACGAGATAATGAAAATCACAGAGAAAATGACGCTGCGGGGAAATTGTATGTTAAGTATTGTATACCCGACAGATTCAAATCATACAGGATATACAAGAGAGGAAAAAGAACTGCTTGGCAGGATGCATAAAGAAAGAATACGTATATCCGATGCTATTCTAGTCGTCGATATCAATCATTATATAGGCAGCAGCACACAGGGTGAAATTGATTTCGCAAGAGCTTTAGGAAAAGAAATCATATATTATACGAATATAAAAGAGCTTATGTGTTATCAGACGGTCTGAAAAAGGTAACGGATATGATTGTTATGCGTCAGGGGTACTACTGTATGCATAATACGGGCTTGCATACGATGCTTATAAGCAGTTTCAACTTCCAAACAGCAGAATGCAGACACTAGGAAGTGCTTCTTTTGTAAATGTTAAGAAAAACCATGACAAAAGTGTAAGGATAGAGTAAGGAATTCGTATGGTATCGATAAGATTTATACGATATACTGTTAGTAACAAAAGGAGGCTGACCGCATGACTCAAAAAACAATGTCTGTTCTGCTTGCCACTGCCTTTCTGGTAGGTGTTGGATACAAGGCAATGCGCCATGTATTTCCAAAAAGCAGATAATCATTTACGGAATACATAAGGATATCATGAAAAACCGCAGAGAAAATCTGCGGCTTTTCATGAGTAGTGTTTAGAATATGAGGGAATAAATCTAAATGATGATTATCGAATGTGTTGACTAATCTTTGATATAAGGTATGATAGCTTGCAACTTGCCGTGAATTGGCGGATAGATATAATTGAAAATACGTGATTCTATTACAAAATAGGTTACCCTGAAACATCATAATATGTAGCTATAAGATTATTAGATTATTATATAATCTGAACCTATAAATGGATTTGACACTGAAATGTAAATGCTGTAATACAAAAAGATGGCAATGCTTAATGGTAACATTTTTCGAATAATATCAGGTGATTATATATGCTTTTTTACCATCGAATAGGTGTTCTTCTTGTTATAGGAAAGATATTTGATAACAAAATCAATCAGATACTTTGCGATGCTATCAAGGATAATTATGGTTATCTGGAGGGTATGAATAAGCTTTAGTAGTCTTCATAACTGACACAATAGTAGTGTGCGAGAAAAATGCTGTCTATATAAAGCTGTTAATTTTCCTTTGTTATGATTGTACAAATTTCATTATACATTTCCTGCTCATTGATAAATGAAAACTGCTCTAGTTTTTTTACAAACGTATGCTTTCGAAACAACTGTGACAGGTCTTTCAAAATTCTCAGATGAGATGTTTTATCAGGTGTAGATAAAAGAACGATGGTATGGATTGCACTGGAATTGTTTTTTAAATGAAGAGGATTCTTCAAGTTGCAGATATGAACTCCTAGTTGATTACAATAATGAACATCTTCTGCATGCAGAAGTAAGACCCCTTGCGTAATCTCGCCATATGCTCCCATTGTTGATAAAAGATGCATGATATTTGGAACATACAGATCTTTTACAATATTGTTTTTTATAAATACCTGAGTAGCTATTATTAAGAGCTTGTCTATTTCTACAGGATTTGATAGTAAACTGATAGAATCAATATGCAGAATCTGCAACAGGGAAGGGATATGTGTCTGTGTGTGGTTTTGTGCTTCATTCAGAAAACTAAAGAGTTTCGCCTTTAGAAGATCTTCATCCTGAATAATACAATGATTTTGAATTATTTCATATAAACGTGTAATTTCGTCGTTATGATCTAAATTTGAATAGCGTACACTCCATTGCAATAGCCGATTCCTTTGTGCTTCATTCATATGGGTAGATATCATAATGATGTTCTTTTTTAAACCATTATAGGAACCGTTATACAGTACAAGTGGATAATTATCTGCCAATGCTTCAGTAAAATCCTGAGATGAAATAATTTCATATTGAAATCGCAAGGGCTTTAACAGATTTATCAATTGAAGCTGAATGAGGGAAGACATACTGTTGCCACCGGGAATTACAAGTAATAATTTATCTGCTGCCACTTCCTGCTCTATTTGTGAAACACTTTGATTGATCCAACCCGCTAAATATATACAAAGGTAAGCCAATTCATCTTCAGGTATTTCTGGATCCTGACTATTTAAAGATAATCTCACAGCCTTTTTCGTAAGATTGAAATACAGCGCATAGTCTTTTTTTATATCCTCACTCAATACATTATGAAGACGAATACCATACTTTAAACGGTAGTACATAGGACGGATATGCAATAGGAGCTTTTCCTTTAATTCATCACGGTTATCGAGATGAATGAAGGTCAGCTTTTCAAAATTTCTAAGAAAATTGTCCGTAAACACAAGTACATCAGTTTCTACAGCATGCTTATCGGCAGTGCCATTTATTTTAGAGCTTAATAAAATAGTTGTCAGATAATATAGATCCGACATGTATGTATTTATGGAAAATTGATCTGCATAGATTTGATTAAGCAGCTGCTTAGCCATTTTATATTCACCTGTTTGCTTGATCTCATCCATATATACTGGTATCTGTTTGGCATTATGCCGGAAAAGCATGATATAAATATGCAGCAGAATATCATTTCTGGCTTCACTGGTGTAGCTGTGTGCTTCTGTTTTTTTACTTTCATGGAAAAAATCGAATAAGATTTTATTTATTTCATTAGATTTCAGAGGTGAAAAGTGGTCATCAAACAGAGCCTTAATGAAATTCATGACATAATATTGAGAATATCTATTAGTATAAAACGTATGAATACTTTCCAGCATGAATAATCTGACTGTGATTTCATCTCCTGTGATTCGATAGCCGTTTTTATGGTTTGCAACGAGTGTTAATCCAATCATGGAAAGCTGTTTTTTTAATTGTGTTAGATCGGATACAATTGTATTTTTACTTACCTTCAACTGCTCACATAGTGCATCAGTTGTAGTTGCGGTGTGATGTAATGATATAAGCAGAACAAGCAGTGAAGAGCGCTCCTTTGTTGATAGAAAATACAAGTCAAAGAAATTTTCAGTCAATACACAATCGTCAAATTTTGATTGCGCATTGATCGAGAGCTTCACAGTATTGGAAGTGTATTGTATTTCTGGTAGCTGATGGTAGTGCAGAAATATGTTCAGCTTATCAATCTGATACTGCAGGGAGCGTTTAGAAAGATGAAATGTATCATGTATATGAGAAAAAGTACAGATTCCATCGTTTTGAAAAAGCAGTTCCAGCAAGGATAGACATATTTGATTCAATTCCATCGGGATACCTCCTTCTTTGTTATAAACATAGAGTTCCTTAACTATATCATACCTTTGTTTCGACTTTTTAACATCCCAATCTTTGTTAATTATGTCTACAACAAATTGGGATTTTCATAAAAATAAATCTCATGTATTATCGAATTGTAAAAGAAAATGCTGGGAGGTAGCGAGAATGAAAAAGGTTATAGACCAAAAGGAAACACTGGTACAGGATATGCTGTCGGGATATGTTCAGGCATTCCCAGGAAGAGTTCGATTATTGCATGATAATATTCTACTTCGGAAAAATGAAAAAGAACAGAACAAAACAGCGGTAATTATTGGAAATGGAAGCGGGCATGAACCTGCGATGATTGATCTGGTTGGAAAGGGCCTATTCGATGCCAATGTATGCGGAAGGATTTTTACTGCACCTTCTCCCTTGGAATTGCTGGAGGCGATAAAGGAAGTAACAAGGAATGGCAGAAAAGATGTCTTGCTTTTGGTTTCCTCACATGCTGGCGATATTCTGAATGCAAAGATGGCGCTTATGCTGGCAGAGGCGGAAGGAATTCATGTTGAGATGGTCGTGCTATGGGACGACATAGCAAGTGCGCCAAAGGGTAAAGAGGAGGAACGGCGAGGTACAGCGGGGCTATTCTTTCCTTATAAAATTGTTTGTTCCGCTGCAGAGGAAGGCAGATCGATACATGAGTTAATCGCTTTAGCTGAAAAAGTAAGAGATCGAACTAGAACGCTGAGTGTTGCAATATCCAGTGGCACACATCCGGAAACAGGCATGGCTGCATTTGAACTCGATGATGATGAGATCGAAGTAGGTATGGGTGTTCACGGAGAAGCGGGAAGTGGGAGGATGAAGCTGCCAAGTGCAAAAGAATTAAGTACCCTTATGCTGGATCAGCTACTGGCGGATAAACCGTATGTTTGCGGTGATGAGGTTGCCGTGTTGGTAAACAATGCTGGGGCTATGACCCGTATGGAGCTGATGATTATCTATCGTGATGTTGCAGAATATCTGTCAGAAAAGGGTATTAGAATTATAAGAAACTGGGTGGGTACTTACGTTACAACACAAGAAATGGCAGGGTTTTCTATAACATTATGTAAAATGGACGAAGAGCTGCTCAGCTATTATGATTATCCAGTAGACAGTCCTTTGTTTTGAAGGGAGGCAGAATCATGGTTAAAATAGGACTCTTGATATGTCATAGTGATAACTATTTCGCTCAAGAATATGAAATTCCGAAACGCTATACAGACGGGGTTACGAGATTGGCTAAGCAGATGGATGCATGCATATTACCATATGCACCTGTGAAGGATGCAGGGCAGACTAAGGCTGCAAAAGCGTATTTTAAAGAGCAGGAGGTTGATTACATACTTATCCTTTGTGCGGCCTTTTGTACCGGAGATATAATGATGGAATTTGATGGATGGCCGACACCTATCGGAGTTTGGGCAGCACAGGAGCCGCAGGAATCAGGGGATATCCAGCTGAATGCAGTGGTGTCTATGAATCTGTTTATCAGTATTGCAAAGCGCTCATTTCATCATAGGAAAAGGGTGAAATGGTTTTACGGTTCGCCAGGAGATGACCTTTTTAAACAGCGCTTTACCGTCAGTGTACAGGCATTGCGTGGAGTAAAGATATTGCGTACGGGAAAAATTGGTATACTGGGGGATACGGCCCCTACATTCTATAATCTGGAAACAGATTGTAAAACTGAGAAAGAATTCGGACTTTCCTTTATCAAAATAACGATGAAGGAAATAAAAAAAGTAATACAGATTTTGCCATCAGATGAAATTGAGCATATGAAGCAGAGGATTGTAAATTCTGCACATGATACAACACAACTGCCAGAGGCTTCCGTGTTGGCAGGAGCACAGGTGCTGGCTGCCTTGTGCCGGCTTGTAGATACCTATCAGATTCATGCACTGGCTGCCTGCTGCTGGCCAGACTTTCAGGACATGTTTTCTATCGTTCCCTGCGTTCCGTTCACCCTCTTGGCACAAATAAAGGGTGTTCCCGTAGCCTGTGAGGGTGATGTGGGCGGAGCAGTTTCTCTTATGCTTGCACATGCCATCAGCGGATGTCTGCCAACACTGATGGATGTGACAGAAATAAAGTCAGCTGCAAACGAGCTGCTATTATGGCATTGTGGGATTGGATCGGTAGAATTGCAGCCTCATGAGCAGTCTGCGATTGTTCCGCACCCAATGCTCGAGCGTAAAAATCCAGGACGTGTACTCATGGGGCTGTCGTATGATTATGCATTTCGTGCAATGCCGGTAACCCTACTGCGTTACAGCAATAATCATCGCCTGTTTGCGATAGATGCGGACATAAGTGATAATCAAAAAGGCTTTACAGGGACAAGGGGACATATTGGCAGATTTATAAAGTCAGATATAGCATATCGTGTAGAAGATGTAATGGAAACATTGATGAGCAATGGGATTGAGCATCATCTAATCGTATGTCCAATACAAATCGAACAGGCTTTGAAGGAATTTGCGGAGCTGTTAGAAATTCCATATATAAAAATGAAGCAGCAGGAGGCTGCTATGTAAGGAGACTGCATGACAAAGAAAGAAAAATGTGTACAGAGTTTACTGAATGACCAGGGCATCATGCAGATATTTGCAATTGATCATCGAACTGTGTTCAATGATATGCTCAGTACTCGCATACAGCATACAGCGGATTTGCAGGAAATCCGAAAAGAAAAGGAACGGCTACTGAAGCTTGCTGCTCCCTATGTAAGCGGCTGTCTTATTGACCCGGTCTGTGCGATTGAGGATGGAAAAATTGTGATGAATCTAGATAAGCACAGCATGATGATGGGCATTGAAAACAGTAATTATGATATAACCAAAATTGACGATGCCTACCTAAATCCAGATGTCAGCGTACAGGATATGAAAGACCTGGGCTGTTGTATGGTGAAATTGTTTGTGTATTATCATCCATTCATGAAATTTCGTTTGAAAATGAAAAAGATTATAAGAGCAGTCGCAGATGAATGCAGAAAGCGGGATATGCCATTTCTACTGGAACCAATTATATACAGTGAAGCTGCCTTGTCACAGCAGGACCGATTTCATCTGATGAAGGAGTCGTTGAAGCAGCTGCAGGATATACCGGTTACGATATATAAGCTTGAATTTCCAGGTGATGTTACAGTTTGTTCAGATGAAACAAATATTACCAGCTGTCAGACGATTACTGAGCTGATTTCCTGTCCATGGATCGTTTTAAGCTCAGGAGTATCCAGTGAAGTGTTTGAGAAACAGATTGAGCTGGCAGGAAAGGGAGGAGCCTGCGGCTATGCAGCAGGCAGAAGTATCTGGGGAGAGCGATTGAGTGGCACAAAGGAGGATGATGCTGTAATAATTACACGGATGAAGCGATATCAAAAGATTTCCAATAGCTGGTGTGCTCCTTGTTATATAAATAAAGGGTAATGGAGAGAATCATAAAAAAACATCTTTATTGTAATAAAAAAGTATTTGTGACAACTTTCAAGTAGTTTTTGAACCCGTGAATGAAGTGCGGGGAAATGGAGGATATAATGAAAATCGGATTGCATTTATCCATGCTCTGTCAAAGCTGGACAGATGATGCTTCTATCTATCTTGATGAATTAAACGCAGCAGGCTTTGATGGTGTGGAGATTTCTCTCTATGGAGCATCTATGAAACAGATACAAAAGGTCGTGAAAAAAGCACAGGAGCTAGATCTTGATATCTATTTCGGTACAGGGGTAGATGAAGCAACAGATCCTGGCAGCGAGAACAAAACTATTCGCAGGCATGCACTGGAGTATTTAAAGCATTGCATAGATATAGCCGCCGATGCGAAAGCTATTGCTTTACAAGGAGTCCTGTATGCACCATGGCAGAAATTCTCTTCCATGAATCAGGAAAAGCGCTGGTATTATAGTGCTCAAGTCATTCGTGAGGCAGGAAGCTATGCGAGCGAGAAAGGAGTTCGTCTGCATATTGAAGTAATCAACAGATTTGAAACTGATTTTATGAATACCCTGGATGAGGGTTCTGATTTTTTAAAGTTGGTTGATATGGATAATGTACAGCTGCTTGCAGATGTTTTCCACATGAATATTGAGGAGGATGGACTTTCTGCTGCACTACAAAGAAATATACAGCAGATTGGTTGTCTGCATATTAGTGAAAATCATCGCGGAGTCTGCGGTAGTGGACACATTGATTGGGAAGAATTGATTTCCTGTTTAAAGAAACTGAAGTACGACGGATATTTGATTATGGAGACCTTTACAGAAGCAGGCACTGAGGTAGGAAATGGCATGTGCATCCGCCGTAACAGAAGTAGAAACGCTCCACTACAGGATGCCATTTCCGGAATGCAGTATGTAAAAAAATATATAAAAGGGGATATGTGATATGAATAAATATAAGGAATTATCCAGAAGATTACAGGAAACGTTTGATCAGGCAGCGATGGTATTGTGCGATATGGATCGAAAGGCCGGTGATGGTGATCACGGCTTAACAATATCCCGGGGATTTCAGTATGCGTATGAACAGGTATCTTTATTGGATGAAGATGAAGAACCAGCGGAGGTTTTTAAAACGATCGGATACAGTATGCTAAACATAATGGGAGGAGCTTCTGGACCAATTTTCAGTACGTTTTTTATTCAGGCTGCCATTGTATTAAAAAAACGGTTGATACTCGATGGTGAAGCATTAACAGAGATTTTAGAGAAAACGATAGCAGCAATTCATGATTTGGCAAATACGAGGCGTGGAGAAAAAACAATGTTGGATGCTTTATACGGGGCAATGGATGCTTTATGTGATGTAACAAAGGATACCCAGCTTTTTCGCAAGGCCAGTGAGGGAGCGAAGAAAGGGGCAGAGGCGACCAAGCAGATGATGGCAACAAAGGGGCGTGCAAAATTTTTGCAGGAGCGCTCCATCGGGTTTATAGATGCTGGAAGCTGGTCGGTGTATCTGATTCTGGATACGATTGCTGCTGTGTTTGGGGAAGACCTATGAAGATTATATTAGATTGCGATAATACGATGGGTGTGAAAAAGAGTGATGTTGATGATGGTTTGACTTTCGCTTATCTGTATGCACATCCGGATGTTGAGGTAATGGGAATCACCTGCACATTCGCAAATAACTATGAGCATGTCGTTTATTATAACACACTGCAGATGCTGGAGGATTTGCAAATTAAAGATGTTCCTGTATATAAGGGTGGCAGAACACCGCAGGCATATGACAGTGAGGCTGTGGATTTTCTGATACAGACAGTCTCGGCACACCCACAGGAATTTACGATAATTGCAATAGGATCACTTTGCAATATCGCAGGAGCGAGCGTAAAGGATCCGCAATTTTTTGATAAAATCAAGAGACTGATCGTGATGGGTGGTATTATGGAGCCGCTGTATTTAAATGGTGTATTGTGCAAGGAGTTGAATTTCAGTGTCGATCCTATATCGGCCGCCAGGGTTGTATATGAATGTAAAAAGCTGTCCATTCTCACCTCGCAATGTACACAGGATGCGGCTTACGAGCTGCAGGATTTGGAAGCAATGCTTGATCAGGAAAGCAGCTATATGCGCTGGAGTAAACCGATTCTGTCTGACTGGATTGAGCGGAAAACAAAAGATTATGGAAACCGACCTGTCTTTATTAACTGGGATTTATGTACTGCAATTTATCTGACAAATCCAGAGCTATTTTCGACGGGCACTAAGCGTGTTATTAAGAAAAAAGAAAACATGCTGTGCGGTTTTCTGGAGCTTGATAAAGAAGGATGCTATGAGACGCATGAAGTTAATTTAGTGGATATACCAGACAAGATTATAGACCTGCCTGCGTTCAATCGCAAATTCTATGAGATGCTATCAAGAATGAGATAAGGAGATCGTTTATGATACCATTTGAAATTTTACTGCCAACAAGAATAGTCTTTGAAAAGGATGCACTTGATCAGGCCGGTACATATGCCAGACAGCTGCATATGAAGAAGCCATTACTGATCATGGATCGTCAGCTACTGCATTTACCATTCGCGAAAAGATTGATTTCTGCATTTCCTGAAGCAGATTTATATGTAGAGGTCGAAATCAATCCGACCATCAGTTCCGTGAATCACTGTGCACAATATGCAAAGAACCATCAAAATGACGGTTTGATAGCGTTGGGTGGCGGAAGCTGTATGGATACAGCAAAGGGAGCTGCTGTAGCTGTCGCAGCAGATGAGGATATCTGCCTGTTTCTGGATGGTGCATTAAACCATAGAGAGGTACCAGAGCAGATACTTCCTCTCATCGCTATACCTACGACAAGCGGTACAGGATCCGAGGTCAGTCAGTACGCTGTGCTCACAGATGAAAAAACACTTCGAAAGGATAGTATCAGCTCCGGCAGCATCTGTCCAGATGTTGCCCTTATTGATCCAGCTCTGACGATTGGACTGCCAAAAAACCTCAGTATTTCTACTGGTCTGGATGTACTTTCTCATGCCTTGGAGGCAATGCTTTCCAGGCTTGAGAATCCACTCACTGATCTGCTTGCCTTAGAGGCATTACGACTTGTATTTACGTGGCTGCCTATCTGTGTTGAGAAGCCAGAGGAGGAGGCTGCAAGGGCCTTTATGGCGTATGCTTCTACACTTGCCGGTATTGCAATGAGCCATTGCTGCGGCACATTGCCGCATGGTATGGGATGTCCGTTATCCGGACATTATCAGGTACCTCACGGTCTTGCAGTCGGCGTTCTGCAACGGCATGCCCTGCTTCACATGGGGCATGAGGCGGATGCGGTATGTCATCGTATCATGCGATATATAGACGAATCCTATCATGGTCCTGTATCGGAAGCAACATCAGCACTGATACAAAAAATCGAAGCATTATTCAGACAGCTTGCTTGTCCAATGACATTAGCCTTTTATCACCTTGAAGAAGAAGGAATACAGCAAATGTGTGAGGATGCATTGCAGCATGGATGCACCAGTCTGCATCCAGTAGCTGTAAGCAGAGATGATATTCTTCGTATTTATAAAGAGCTGAAGGGGTGAAGCATAAGATGGATTTATCAAATATTCGCTTATTCGTATTGGATATGGATGGAACCTTCTATCTGGGAAATCAGATTTTGGATGGCGCATTGCAGTTTCTGAAAGCTGTGAAGGATAGCGGCAGAGAATTTCTCTTTTTTACCAATAATTCATCTCAAACAGGGGCTGATTATATCCGGAAGCTGAAACATATGAATTGTTCGATCAATCGTAAGCAGATTATGACCAGTGCAGATGTGACAATTTCCTATCTTCACACGTATCATAAGAATCAAACCGTGTATCTGATGGGAACCGATTCATTAAAGAAGGAATTTCTTCAACAAGGAATTTCTCTTACAGAGAATGAGCAGCCGGATGTCGTGGTGATCGCCTTTGATCAGTCATTAACCTATGAAAAGCTGAAAAAAAGTTGTACCTTTATCCGAAACGGAGCTGTCTTTCTGGCTACACACCTGGATATCAACTGTCCAACAGAGAACGGATTTCTTCCAGATTGCGGAGCTATGTGTGCTGCCATTAGTCTATCCACCGGCATACAGCCACGCTATTTAGGAAAGCCATTTCCGGAGACCCTTGCAATGATTCAACAGCACACTAGATATCAAAAGGAAGAAATTGCTTTTGTCGGAGATCGCCTGTACACGGATGTTGCCTGCGGCGTGAGAAATGGAGTTAGCGGTATTCTGGTTCTGAGTGGAGAAACAAAGCAGGAGGATATCTGTCAAAATGATATTGCACCTACTGCGGTATATGGCAGTCTGAAGGATATGATCAAGGATTTATTGTAAGGAGAAATGCGATATGGCAAATCTATGTAAAATTACGGTTGTGAAATGCAGCCTGCAGGAGGATCTTATATCTGAATTTCACGCGCACACTGAAATAAAGCGTTGTCCTATATTCTCAAGGGGCCAGGAGTTTTATGGAACCACTACACAGCTGCCAAAAGGATTCTGTGCCTGGGCCTATGCCGATATTGCTAAAGATCTGGCACTCGTAGCCTATGATGAAAGCGGACAGACAACAAAAATCACTTGTTGCACATCTGGTTTTCATAATGTGTATTTCAAGCTCGAAGCAGTGGATAACACTGAAGGAAACGGATAAGCAGATACCAAATTTTGTTACTTCTGATAATCAGACATTGGTATGGCGCTGGAGGCGTATGTGGGATATGATAACAGTGAAAAATGAGGAGGGAGAGCATGATAAAGAAATATTTAAATGAATCTACAATTCATTTGAAAATACATGCAGAGAATCGGGAGGATGCAATCAGGAAGGCGGCTGCATGCCTGATTGAACAAAAGAAAATAAAAACAGGCTATGTAGATAAGATGCTGGAGGCATTGATCGACTTTGGGCCGTACATGGTACTAATACCCGGAATTGCGCTGGCTCATGCACAACCCTGTGAGGATGTGCTGGAGGAATGTATGAGCATGATAACACTGGATTCTCCAATTGCTTTCGGTCATGAAACAAATGATCCCGTTCATACGATCTTCGTGTTAGCTTCCTGTGTAAAGGACAGACATATGGAGGAACTGATGGATATATCCAAGCTGTTGATGAAGGAAGACTTTATACAATTATTAGAGTCCGGTACAAGTGTGGATAAGCTTCTGTCATATTTTGAAGGAAAGGAGGAATAGGATGAAACCATTACATATCGTTACCGTATGCGGTTTTGGGATCGGAAGCAGTCTGATTTTAAAAATGACCGTAGACACTGTGCTGGAACGGCATGGAATCGAAGCGGAAACGGAGCCCCATGATGTAACAAGTGTTTCTGATGATGGTGTTGATCTGCTGCTGACATCACTTAGTTTGTATGAACAGGTAAAGGAAAAGGTCAGCTGTCCCATCATCTTGATTGAAAATTTCATCAGTGAAGAGGAAGTGGAAGAAAAAGTATTGGAAGCAGTGCAGAATCTAATGAAGTAAACAATTAGGAGGATAGAAAGATGGATGGTATATTAAATAACATAGTAAGTCTGGTAAGAACACCGCCCATGTTTATCGCGATTATCGCTATGCTTGGACTGGTTTTACAGAAAAAGGGGATCAGTGATGTTATAAAGGGGACATTGAAATCATTTATTGGTATGGTTATTTTGACACAGGGAGTAAATATTTTAAGCAACAGCATTGCACCTTTATCAAATGGGTTTGTTGCATTATTCGCGATTGAGAATGCACCAGTCATTGGAGATTTTAATGAATTCCTAGGTGAATGGGGAAGCCAGGTGGGATTGATTATGCTAATTGGTTTTGTGATGAATATCCTGATAGCCAGATTCACGAGATTTAAAACAATATTTTTGACAGCAAATCTGCTGTACTGGTATCCGATGCTGTTCATCGCTGTAGGTGTTGAGAATGAGTTAGGGACGGTTTCTATGTATGCTATATCGTTATTGCTCTTTGCCTGTGTGGTAACCATTATGCCGCATGTAATGAGAAAGCATGTGAAATTGCTAACTGGTCAGGATGCATTCACAATCGGACATACGACCTCTGTATTTTGTCTGATGGGCTCCTGGATTGGAGCATTCTTTGGCAAAAACGAGAAAAATGTTGCACAGAATACAGAAAACATCAATCTGCCTAAGGGGCTTGCATTCTGTAAAGATACGACGATCGTATCCGGTATTGTAATCACACTTGTTTACATTATTGTAGCACTTTGCATAGATGATGCGACCAGAGAGCTAATTTTTGCAGGGCAGCCGTTTGTTACGGTATCCATCACCAATGGAATGACCTTTGCCGCAGGAATGCTGATTCTATTGCAGGGGGTTCGTATGATGCTGGCAGAAATCGTCCCGGCATTCAAGGGAATTGCGATGAAGCTTGCGCCAGGTTCCGTTCCAGCAATGGATATTCCTCTGATTTTCCCATATGGACAAAATGCCTTGTTGATTGGATTTATCATTGCGGCAGCTGTGAATATCACGACCATCTTTGTTTTAGGAGCAAGCGGCATGCTGAGTGTGGCCGTCATTCCGCTTATGGTTGCCTGTTACTTTGATGTCGCACCTGCCTGCATTTTTGCCAATAAACGTGGCGGTGTTAAAGCAGTGGTTACAACAGCAGTGCTGGGAGGTGTTATTCTAACGGTACTATGTGCAGTGACAATTCCCATGGTGGCAGGAACTGTTGGTACTTTCCTGCAAACCTATGGTGGAAACGAATTCTCCATCTGGGTCATCGTAGCAGAGGGACTTGCAAAATTCTTGGCATTGTTCGGTTTATAGATTTGATTTGAGGTTAGAGGCAATACATAATAAGGAGAGTCATGATGGTGTCCAGATAAGGAATCAGACTTTCCTTTTTTTTGATAAAGAAGGAGCTTTTGATTTTTCGTCAGGAGGTGTCATAAAAAAATATCAGGGGGGCAGCTATGTGTGACTGTATATGTTCCAGATTTCTTTTCAAAGGAAGAATAAAAACAGGTTCTCGTTTGTGAGATAGTTGGTTATTAGCATAATCATACGATGATGTAGAACCGATTGCAGTTTACAAAGATAAAAGAATTATCTTTTGAAAACACAGATATGTAAAAGGGATACGCCACCTTCACATAAGGGCTCTGGGCGGTGAAGTACATTGCTTCATTTTATGATTGTGGACAGCTCTATGCGCTAGGGATTTCAGAATACAGATAAGACGACAGTAATACACAAGGCATTATTTAAAAACGCAGATTTGTCTGCGCTTTTCAGCTATCTGTGTGACATGAATATTTACTTTAAACACAGATAACTGCCAAAAACAAAGATAACTGCCAAAACCTCACTATAGCCGTCTCTCTACTTTCTCTGGGAAATTTCCTGTAAAAAGGGAAAAATTCCTAGTTCTGCGACCTTGGGACGAAACTGCCCGGATTGCTTGTGAATGGCAAGGCTTTTACGTTACAATAGCGGTGTTAATGAAAACCTTTACATGTAATTGGGAGAATTGGAGGATGTTATGAAACAGAAGATTCAAAAATTTGGAGGGGCCATGTTTACACCGGTACTGCTGTTTGCCTTTGCCGGTATCATGGTCGGCCTTGCGACGACCTGTATGAATCCGCAGATCATGGGGGATCTGGCGAATCCGGAATCCATATGGTACAAATTCTGGGCGATGATTAGTGCCGGCGCAAATACGGTATTCAATCAGCTGCCTGTCCTGTTCGCAGTTTCTCTGCCGATTGCGCTTGCGAAAAAGCAGAATGCCAGAGCTTGCATGGAAACCTTTGTAATCTATATCACGTTTAACTACTTTGTCAGTGAATTTCTAAACCAGTTCGGATCTTCTCTGGGCTTTGATTTTGCCGCAGAGGTAGGCGGTACTAGCGGTCTTGCCATGATTGCCGGTATCAAAACGCTGGATACCGGAATGATCGGAGCGATTCTAATTGCCGGTATCGCAATATATCTGCACAATAAGTTCTATGACTTGGAGCTGCCGGATTATCTCGGTGTATTCAAAGGGTCTGCCTTTGTTGTCATGATTGGTTTCTTCGTCATGATTCCGGTCGCAATTCTGATTGCGCTTGTTTGGCCGCATGTGCAGTCCGCTCTATTGGGTCTGCAGGGCTTCTTCAAAGCGAGCGGTTCTGCGGGTCTGTTTACATATAATCTGTTACAGAAGCTGCTGCTGCCATTTGGTGTCCATCACTTTATCTATGCGCCGGTTCTGTTTGACAACGTCATTGTGGATGGTGGTACGATATCCTACTGGGCGCAGCACCTGCCGGATTTCGTCAATTCATCCAAGCCGTTAATTGAGCTGTATCCGCTGGGAGGCTTCTCCAATGGAGAGCTTGCGAAAATCTTCGGTGTCATCGGTGTTGCCCTTGCCTTTTATAAAACAGCGCGTCCGGAAAAAAGGAAAATGGTGGTTGCTCTAATGGTGCCTGCCTGTCTGACTGCGATGATGACCGGTATTACTGAGCCGCTGGAATTTACCTTCCTGTTTGTTGCCCCTGTGCTCTATGTTGTTTATTCTGTACTGTCGGCACTGCTTGCGGTCGTTATGCTGCTGTTTGGCGTCATTGGTAACTTCGGTCAGGGTATTCCCAACATCATATTCCTGAATTTGATACCATTGTTTAAAAATCATGAAATGATGTATGTCTGGATGCTTGTCATCGGTGTTGCCTTTACCGCGATTTACTATTTTGTATTTAAATTTATGATCCTGAAATTCAATTACGCTACGCCGGGAAGAGAAGCCGTGGATGAAGATGCCAAGCTGTTAACAAAGGATGAATATAAGGCATTGAAGGATGAGAAAAAGAGTACCGGAAGTGACCGCTTTGATGTAAACGGCATACTATCTGCACTGGGCGGTGGGGAAAACATTCTGGAAATCAGCAACTGTGCGACACGTCTGCGTCTGCTTGTAAAGGATGAAAAAGCAGTTCAGAGTCTGGAAGAATTTAAAAAATACGGGGCTATCGGCCTCGTGAAAAACGGTACATCCATTCAGGTTATCATCGGTCTGGATGTTCCTAAGGTAAGAGAGCAGGCAGAGCTTCTGCTTGGAAGAGAATAACGAGCAAAATTTAATCACAACAGCCTTTACCAACGGCTGATAAGGAGGATACTGATATGAAGAAATTTTCAATACTGATAGCAGGAGGAGGAAGCACCTATACGCCTGGTATTGTTTTGATGCTGCTGAGTCATCTTGACCGCTTTCCGCTTCGCTCTATCAAATTTTATGATAATGATGCACAGCGTCAGAAAATTGTTGCGGACGCATGTGAGGTTTTAATTCGCGAGCGAAATCCGGAAATTAGCTTTCTGGCGACAACTGATCCGGAAACAGCCTTTTGTGATGTTGACTTCGTCATGGCGCATATTCGTGCAGGGAAATATGCAATGCGTGAGCTGGATGAAAAAATTCCGATGAAATACAATGTTGTTGGACAGGAAACCTGCGGTCCCGGAGGAATTGCATACGGTATGCGTTCCATTGGCGCAATGCTGGAGCTGGTGGATTACATGGAGAAATATTCACCACAGGCCTGGATGCTGAACTACTCCAATCCTGCCGCAATCGTAGCAGAGGCGACAAGAAAGCTGCGTCCAAACTCCCGTATTCTGAATATCTGTGATATGCCAATCGGAATTGAACGCCATATGGCGGAAATCCTGCATCTGAATTCCAGGAAGGATATGGATATCTCCTATTACGGACTCAACCATTTCGGCTGGTGGACAAGCATTAAGGACCATGCGGGAAATGATCTGATGCCTGCATTAAAGGAGCATATTAAAGAAAAGGGATACTGTGTGGAAGCACAAATGTATCAGCATACGGATGACAGCTGGACGGATACCTTCCGTAAGGCAAGAGATGTCTACGCGCTGGATCCGAATACTTTGCCTAATACCTATTTGAAATATTACTTCTACCCGGATTATGTGGTGGAGCATACCGACCCTGTTTATACCCGTGCCAACCAGGTAATGGATGGCCGTGAAAAATTCGTATTTGGAGAATGCCGCAAGATTGCAGAGGCACAGAGCAGTAAGGGAGCTGATCTTCATATCGACGAGCATGCATCCTATATTGTTGATCTGGCATGTGCCCTGGCATATAATACAAAGGAAAAGATGCTGCTGATTGTGGAAAATAACGGTGCTGTACAAAACTTTGATCCGACAGCAATGGTTGAAGTACCTTGTCTGGTGGGCAGCGAGGGCCCGCAGGCATTATGCATTGGTGATATTCCACGGTTCCAGAAGGGATTGATGGAGCAGCAGGTCGCTGTGGAAAAGCTGGTCGTAGAAGCATGGGCTGAACAGAGCTATCAGAAGCTGTGGCAGGCATTGACGCTGAGCCGCATGGTACCTAGCGCAAGTGTCGCAAAGGCGATTCTGGATGATCTGATCGAAGCAAATAAGGATTACTGGCCGGAATTAAAATAAGGATACAAAAGAATCACTTATGTTATAGATATATAGAAGAACACCCGTGGTTGTATACGCATACGAATACGGGTGTTTTCTTGTACTGTGTATAAGAATACCGTGATCTTTTTCAGATTTGCTGGCGTATGATTAAATTCATGATATAATCGTAGAGAATGAGGTGAAGGATCATGAAACTTGCAGAGCTTGTGAATCAGCATTATAAGGAACTGTCTTCTAATGATTTGTACATTTGGGACTACATACAGGCAAATCGAAAGGAATGCCAGAATCTGTCTATCATTGAGCTTGCACAGCGCTGTCATGTTTCCAAAACCACGATTTTGCGCTTTGCCCAAAAGCTGTCGCTGAAGGGATACAGTGAACTGAAGGTGTATCTGAGCTGGGAGAACCGCCCGGATGATGATATGGTGGTTGATGAGCATCTGATTGAACACGTGTGCGATACGAGCAAGTATGCCATTGACGAGCTTCGAGAGCGTGATTTTACAGATATTTGTGAAATGCTGTATCGCTCTGGACGTATTTTTGTATATGGCACAGGAGCTTTGCAGGACTCTGTGGCAAGAGAGCTGCAGCGTATGTTTCTGTATTGCGGGGAATTTGTCTATGTCCTTTCGGGTGAAAAGGAAACGGAAATGGTTCTGCCCTTTTTAAAGCGTGATGATGTTGTTATTTTGATTTCACTGCGTGGAGAAGGGGAGCTGATCAATGAGTTTGCATCGCAGCTGCGCCTTCGAAGCATCGCGACAATATCCATGACACGGCTAAAAAACAATGAGCTAGCACATAAGTGTACAAAAAGTATTTATATTACAACCTCACAGGTGATGATTGGCAATCATATTTTACACGAGGCAGCAAATTTGTATTTCGTACTGGCAGAGCTGCTGTTTCTGCGCTATTCCCAATATAAACAGAAGCAGGATGGTATTCGATAACCGCAGTTAGCGGTTTTTTCTTTTGATAGGAAAGTTCTTATTGAAGGACCTTGCATATTCTATGAATATTAGCTATATACAGCTGTATATGTATAAATAGCATATAAAGGAGAAAGAAAAAAATAGGAAGAAAACACAAAATCCCTTATAGGTGATACTGAGATATCGGTGATAGAAAATTTATTTCTCCAGTTTGTCTAAACCACCTTCTAGATACATGATATGTTCACAGTTTATACAATACCCGTATAATACGCTTTACTTTATCCATCTTTTTACGCACGACTTCATAAGCAATATCAATATCCATAGGTATTACATAACCACACCATATGGATCTGCAGTCATAGAAAGCTCCACGTTTCATTTATCTGTTTCACCTATCCTCTAGGGAAAAAGCTGTAACAAACTGCATTTCATGACCGCATTTAAACAAAGAGGGTCAATGCGGGAAGTAGCAATTACATGTTGACGATATGCATATTTTCTTTAACTACACCTGAGTATTTATAGGATACCATTTTTTCAATCATCTTTGTCACCTTTTTCCTTCGTTGCATAACCTCCGATATAGCAAATCATTTTGACATGCTCGTCAGGGATATGACGGATAAGCTCTTCATAATAGCTAAGATCGAGTTATATACATAAACAAATTCTTTTACTTCATGATCTTCGTACCACCAAATGACATGATCTATATCGAAATTATAATCAAGGATGCGACTCTGTGCCATGACTGGTCTTCCGATATAGCGAGTAACAGCTGATGTCAGAATGCTTTATATTGTGTGTGAACATAATGAATGTCACGTTCTGAGATATCAGGATTCTGCCAAGTGAGGAATGAAGAATCCGGGAGAGACATGAATGAATGATATTGTATGATGTGACTCTGACAGAATAATGAAAGCTGTGAGTAAGAGATACAGCGGGATGGCGTGTTCTGCCACAGCTTTTACATTTAAAATGAAGAGCACGCAGGCTCTATGTGTGATTGTCAAATTTTAAATATCTTGTATGATATGCATGTTTTATGAACGTAACATGTGCACTGCAGGAACAGTTTAATTGATGAAAACGAATATCGTCAATCATCTTATCATGGTCAATTTGTGAAAAGGGCTTGCTATTTCTTTTCCTTGTTTCCGATATCTTCTCAAATCTCATAAAAATGCTGATGCAGTATATGGATTCGTGTATTTTACTCTTTGCAATTTTCCTGTTCAATGATATAGTATATAAGGATATTTATGCGCTTTTCAGGCATACTGAGTAGAAAGAACTCGTAGGAGGTATAGTATGAGTGTAATGATAGAACGACTTGAAGGAATGGTAAACCGTTATCATGAAATCAATGAAATGATGATGTCACCCGAAATCGTAACAGACAGCAAAATGCTGGCAAAGCTTGGCCGGGAGCAGGCTGATCTGACACAGGTGGTAGAGACCTACACGGAATATAAAAACAGTGTGAATGCATTAGAGGATGCCAAAGCACTTCTGATGGAGGAAGATAAAGAAATCAAGGAAATGGCGAAGATGGAAATTGAGGAGCTCGAGCCGAAGATTGAAGAATATCTCGGAAAGCTGGAAATTCTTTTGATTCCAAAGGATCCAAACGATTCTCATAATGCCATCGTAGAAATTCGTGGGGCAGCCGGTGGAGATGAAGGAAATATCTTCGCTGGTGACCTGTACCGTATGTACAGCAAATTTGCGGAAAGCCAGGGTTGGAAGATTGAAATTGTGGAAATGGATGACTGTGAGGCCGGCGGTTTTTCACTGGTGTCCTTTATGGTAAAGGGTGACGGTGTCTATGGAAAGCTAAAATTTGAATCCGGCAGTCACCGTGTACAGCGCGTTCCAAAGACAGAGAGCCAGGGTCGTATTCATACCTCAACTGCAACAGTTCTGGTAACTCCGGAAATTGAAGCCGAGGATTTTGATATTGATATGAACGATCTGGAAGTGGAAACCATGCGTGCCAGCGGCGCTGGTGGACAGCATATCAATAAAACCGATTCCGCAGTGCGTATCGTGCATAAGCCTACAGGCATCGTTGTTAAGTGTCAGGATGGACGTTCCCAGCATGAAAACCGCGCCACTGCCTTAATGACAATCCGTTCCCGTGTATACGAGGAGCATCAGCGTAAGCTGGAAGAAGAACAGGGAGTAGAACGCCGCAGCAAAATCGGTACCGGAGATCGTGCTGAAAAAATCCGTACCTACAACTATCCGCAGAATCGTGTAACGGATCACCGCATCGGCTATACGGTTAATCAGCTGGATCGTATCATGGAAGGCAGAATGCAGGATCTGCTGGATGCGCTGCTGAGTGCCGATCAGCAGGCAAAGCTGGCAGGGGAAAAATAATGAGTACATATCATACGGTACTGAAGAATGCCCAGAAGCGAATGGAGGAAGCAGGCTATGGTGAACAGTCAGCCTTACTGTATTTACTGGAGCTGACGAATAAGGAAGCACATAATCTGTACATGGAATTTGACGAGGAAATGGATGCAGAGCTGGAAACTGCCTATGAAGCAGGCATCCAACGTTTGCTTACGGGAGTACCCCTGGGACATGTGCTTGGCTTTGAGTGGTTTTACGGCTATCGCTTTACAGTGAATCAGGATGTATTGATTCCACGACCGGAAACAGAAGAACTGGTTGCCAATATTTTGGCTGCCTATGATGAACATTTTTCCACGCAGGAGAATGTAACGGCTGTTGATATAGGAACCGGGAGCGGTGCAATCGCTGTTTCACTGAAAAAGGAGGAGCCGAATCTGCATATGATGGCTACTGATATTAGTGAACAGGCTGTTGCCGTTGCGAAAAAGAACGCAGACGATAATGAAGCGATTGTGAATTTCATGGTAGGAGATATGCTGCAGCCGTTGATTGACCGAAATCTGAAGGTGGACATTCTCATCAGCAATCCTCCCTACATACCACGTGAGGAGGAAATGGAGCATAGTGTTGTTGACTTTGAGCCGCACGTGGCATTGTTTGGCGGAGAAGATGGTCTGAAATTCTATCGCATTATTTTTGAACATGCCGCTAGGGTTTTGAAGGATCGCTCTATGATGGCGTTTGAAATGGGATATAACCAGAAGGAAGCTCTGTGTGCGGAAGTAAAAAAATATTTTCCGGATGCACGCATCGAGGTCTTAAAGGATATGAGCGATAAGAACCGCATGCTGTTTGTATATATGCATATAGATAACTGAGGTACTCACACGGGTACCTTTTATGATTGTAAATGTGTTTGATGCTCACCTGTAAGACAGTGTTTTCAATAAAAAACAGTGTCGTGTATTCCTTTTAAACAAATAGAAGAAATGGGTGTTAAAGTAAAAGGCAGTCTCCATGTAATTTATATCCTGAATTCTTTTCTCGGGCACCCAATTCTACAGGTGTGTGCATCCTTAAGGAATACCAATCCTTTCAATGTGCATGATGCTGCTTTCAGTCATACTAAAAAGCTCTTGTATTACACGATATTGTGAAGGCATAACAATATAGGATGCTGCTTGTGCACGGGATACTTCGACTATCTTCTCTTTTACAGAATCCGATAATTATGACAATATGTAATATGAAAAGCAGTGAATGAAAAGGAAGCAGCACTATATATAGTAAGGAATGTTTACATGGAGCGCTTTCACTCAAAACATAAGGATTACAATTTTAAATAATGAAAAAATTCCTGTTCAACCGCCTGAAAATATTTTATAATATAACCCGAATGAGGACAGAATTGGGATCAGGTACTCATGAATTATAGGCTATGGGATGCATTAGGAATGAAGGAAGGAATAACCATGAAGCATAACTATTCACGTCTCAGTTTGAAGCAGCGCTGGCTGTCATTTGCGCTCTGTGTTCTTATAGCACTATTGTCTGGTATATTTGCATGCTATACATACATGGAAGCATATCCGTTTTGGATGAGTTGTATCAGCCTGCTTGTATGTATTCTTATGATACTGGCTGCCGTTTTTCTTTGTCGTTTGAATCTGAGAAGAAAGAGAATACAGCAGGAATTTGTAAGGGAACTGGATAAGGAAATTCGAAAAAAGGAAAATATCTGTCCGCACTGCGGTGCCATGATGGGGTCAGGGAATACCTGCTCAAAATGCGGTTATAAGGGACACTAGGAAAGGAAGTATTATGGTTGATGTTATCGTAATTGGTGGAGGTCATGCAGGGGTGGAGGCTGCGCTGGCCTGTGCACGTTTGAAGAAAACGACAATTCTCTACTCTATGCATATCGACATGATTGCGTCCATGCCATGCAATCCGAGTGTCGGCGGTCCTGCAAAGGGAATCGTCGTCAGAGAAATAGACGCACTTGGCGGTGAAATGGGAAAAGCTGCCGATGCGACGGCTTTGCAGTTTAAAATGCTGAATACGACAAAGGGGCCGGGTGTTCAGTGTCTCCGTGTACAATCGGATAAACTGGCATACAAGCAGTATATGCAGCAGAAGGTTTTACAGCAACCGCATCTGGAGGTACGTGAGATGTGTGTGGAACAGGTGCTTGCAGAGGATGGTAGGGTTTCCGGTATCCGCCAAAAGGATGGCACGATCGTGAATTGCCGTGCCCTGATTGTGACGACGGGAACCTTTATGAGCAGCTCTATTCTGGTAGGGCATACTTCAACCCTGAGCGGGCCGGAGGATGAACCGACTACTGAAAATTTATCACAGAGCCTGCGTGAGCTGGGTATTCAAACCTTCCGCCTGAAAACCGGTACACCCGCGCGTGTACTGACATCATCCATTGATTTTACTAAAACAGCTATACAGCCGGGAACGGATGCGTTTATCTGCTTTTCGCAGGATACCAAAGAGATACGGCCGTTTGATAAACAGGCTGTCTGTTATCTAACCTATACAACAGCTAAGACACATGACATCATAAACCGTAATCTGGAACGCTCTGCCATGTATTCCGGACTGGTAAAGGGGGTTGGCCCACGCTACTGTCCAAGTATTGAGGATAAGCTGGTTCGGTTTGCGGATAAAGAGCGTCATCAGATTTTTCTGGAGCCGGAAAGTGAGTCACTGGATACAACCTATGTACAGGGCTTTTCCACCTCCATGCCACATGATGTCCAGGAGGAAATGCTGCATTCCTTGCCAGGACTGGAAAACTGTGTGATAGAGAAATATGCCTATGCAATAGAATACGATGCCATCGATCCACTGCAGTGTAAGCCGACACTGGAAAATAAACTTGTTGAAAATCTGTATACCGCAGGACAGATCAATGGAACCAGTGGATATGAGGAGGCTGCAGCACAGGGACTGATTGCCGGTATCAATGCCGTACGTAAGCTGGATCAAAAGGAACCGCTGATATTGCATCGTGATGAGGCATATATTGGCGTTATGATCGATGACCTGGTGACAAAGGGAACAAAAGAGCCTTATCGTCTTCTTACTTCCCGTGCGGAATACCGTCTGCTGCTGCGCCATGATAATGCGGATGCAAGGCTTAGCAGATACGGGCATGAGATTGGCTTACTGAGTGATGAGCGCTTTGCACGCTTTGAGAAAAAAATGAAGGATATTGAGGAAACGATATCCTATCTGGACAGCGTCCGCTTTACACCGAAGTCCAGTGTGAATGAGCTGTTGCAGACGCTATCACTGGATGTGTTAAAGGAAGGCATCAGTGCCGCAGAGCTTTTAAAACGACCTGGTGTAACCATTGACCTGCTTCAGCCGTACCTGGATCGTAGGATTGATACTGCTATTGCAAAGCTGGTGGAAATTGAAATACGCTATGAGGGATATATCAAAAAAGCAAAACGGGATGCCCAGCATCTGCGTGCAATGGATCAGGTGCGCCTGCCAGAGCATTTCGATTATGATCAGGTTGTGAATCTGTCCCTGGAGGCAAGACAGAAGCTGAATAAGATACAGCCTCTGACGATGGGACAGGCTTCTCGTATTTCCGGTGTAAATCCGGCTGATATTGCTGTGCTTGCAGTATTTATGGAACAGCAGAAACGCTCATAAAGTTAAAAACTAAACACGATAGAAAGCCTGTGTTTTTACTTCGCAAATAGAATATGATATGTAGTACCAAAAGAAAACAGCAGCTATAAAGAGGCCTATTATGACAAGATAAAAGCCTTTTCGTAGCTGCTGTTTTTTACGTTCATAAGACAATGCCAGCAGATAAAAGATCTCCTGTACATCCAAAGGTGATTATGGCATCCTTGTTGTATTGACGATTTTCCGAATCCGGTTGAAATATTCCGGATCATTATCCACTTTGATTGCATACAGAGTGAACAGCGTATCCATCAGCATGAGCTGTGATACACTGGAGGAAATAGCCTCCGGCCGGAATTTGGTTTCTTCTGAAATTGAAAAGAGGAAAATGTCGCTTTTTCGTGCCAATGGGGATGCGGCATTGCTGGTGATGGCGATGATGGGTACATGATTTTCTTTCAGAACATCGACAATACGGAGTACATCCTTGTTTCTTCCGGTATGTGATACGATCAATGCGCAATCCCGCTCGCTGAGACGTCCAGCCACCATAAGCTGCATATGATAATCCAGAGAGAACTGACAGTTTAAAGAGGTACGCAGAAAGCGCTGGTATGCACTATGAACGATGACAGAGGATGCTCCCATACCAAACAGTCCACATGTTTCAGCGTTGCTGAGAAGCTGAATCGCCTTGTCGAGAGATTCCTGATTCAGAATCGCCATCGTTGAGGAAAGCGAAGTGATTCCACTTTGAAAGGTAGCCTTTGCGATATTCATCGTTGTACCATGTTCATCAAGGGTAGCAAAAAATGATTCGCTTTGATGATCGAAGGGCTCACTTAGCTGCAAACGCATTTCCTGATAATTGCTGTATCCGATTTTTTTTGTGAATCTGGAAATCGCAGACATAGAAACGTCAATATCCCCGGCCAGCTCCTGAATGGAATAGTGTCTGGCAGCTGCCGCATGTTCCAGCAGATAATCTGCGATTTTTTTTTCTGTTTTACTCAAACCGTAATAATGTCCCTTTACCCGTCCTGCAAATTCCATACTCATAACACCACCCCGCTTTATTAGTTATATTATAACAGAAAATGTATAGATAAGAATAGCTTATTGGAAAATATTTTCATAGTTTGGAAATGAATTTTAATTTAAAACTGATAGAATGAAAATACAATTCCTCTATATTTATTTATAGAATACTTTCTTTTTCACGCAATGATAAATAAAATGTAGTTCATTTTTAACATAATATGTAATAAACATGAATATAATAGGCTAAACAGCATGCTCTTCAGGCTGGAATTAAAATTATTACAAGTATCTAGCCAGTATATAAACATTTCATAAAATGGAAATTATTTGCAAAATATTATTGACTTATTGGAAATTATTTTTATAATAGATGGTGTAAGCGCTATCGGACGTGTCAGAGCTTCACCAAAGAAGGAGATGAAGAAATGGAAACTGGTTTCATTGGACTTGGAAGGATGGGGAGTAATCTAGCCCGTAATATGCATTCCAAGGGGATTCAGGTATATGGCTATGATGTTTCGCAGACCGCAAGAGCAAGAGCGGCAGAAGCAGGAATCTGTGTCACAGACAGCCTGCCGGAGCTGATAGCTGCACTGCATGCCCCGCGTATTATCTGGCTGATGCTACCTGCTGGAGCTGCAACAGAGGATATGATAAAGCGGCTATCCGAAGTTCTCTCAAATGGGGATTTTGTCATAGACGGGGGAAATTCGTTTTATCAGGATTCCATCAGGAATTATGAATTTCTGAAAAAGAAAAACATACATTTCTATGATGCAGGAACCTCAGGGGGTGTTCTGGGGGCACGACAGGGTGCTAACCTTATGATCGGAGGTGAAGAGGAGCATTTTCACACGATTGAGAAGCTGTTTCAATGCATAGCACAGGAACAGGGCTATCTGTATACCGGGGAAGCAGGCAGCGGACATTATCTGAAAATGGTGCACAATGGCATAGAATATGGAATGATGGAGGCGATTGGTGAAGGCTTTGAGCTTTTACAGCACAGCCCGTTTCCTTATGACAATGCACAGGTGGCTAAGCTGTGGAATCACGGCTCTGTTATTCGCAGCTGGCTGATGGAGCTGGCAGAGGAGGCATTTCAGGATGATGTGAATCTGGAAGCTGTAAAGGGTGTTATGTATGCATCCGGTGAAGGTCAGTGGACCGTGGAGGAGGCAATGCGTTGTCAGGTTGCTGTGCCCGTCATAGCTGCTGCACTGATGATGCGGTATCGCTCAATGTATGAGGATACCTTTACCGGGAAGGTAGTCGCATCCCTGCGAAAGGGATTTGGCGGTCATAAAACCGCACAATGATGTACACATTCAAGGAGGCAGAAAAATGCAAATCACGATTGTACAGGCAGTAGTAATTTCCATCTGGATCGGTCTGGTCATGTCACGTTCATTCCTGGGTGGAGCCACAACGACACTTCGCTTTACCCCGATGATGACTGGTCTGATCGTCGGTATCGTATTTGGCCGTGTTGGCGAAGCTATGATTATCACCGCAGCCATTCAGTTGATTTATATGGGCGTCTTTTCACCGGGAGGGCAGATGCCTTCAGAACCGGCCATCGCTGCAGCTATCGCCGTACCGGTTGCATTGCTTGGGGACATGAAGCCGGAAGCAGCTATCGCTGTTGCTGTACCTGTAGGACTTCTGGGATCCTATCTCTATCAGTTTCGCTTTTTCGTCAACACCTTTGTCATGCAGAAATTTACGGATAAATACGCAAAGAACGCCAATGATAAAATGTTAACGGTATCCATCATTCTGATTCCGATTCTCGTAGCCTTCCTCATCTTTGTACCATTCATGTTTGTATCTCTTTACTATGGTGCACCGGTAATCGCAGATATCGTACAATCCACATCCGGCAGCATTATCTTCCATATTCTGGAGGTCATCGGCGGTGGTCTGGCATCCATCGGTATCGCCGTTACCATCTATGTTATCGGAAAGAAGAATTACATTGCCTTCTTCCTGCTCGCATACTTTGTGGCGGTTGTATTAAAGAGTCTGAATATTACAATGATTACGTATGCAATCATCGGTACCATCATCGCCTTTATCTTTGTACTTTCCAAAACCGAGGCTGTCAGCATGTTCTCAGCTACCGGAATTGCGGCGGCAGAGGATGAGGAAGAGGATGATTATTGATATGAAAACATGGAAAGGTGGATACAGTTATGAGTGAAATGCTGCAGAAAAGCGTAAATCTGGAACCAGAGAAAATCACAAAAAAGGATGTCGGTCTAGCATGGCTGCGATTTTATTTCGCAAATGAAATTCCGCATTCCTTTGATAAATATATAGCGCCGTCACTGATGTGGGCGTTGATGCCAATTTTGAAAAAGCTGTACAAGGATAAGATGGATTTAGCCGAGGCATATCAGCGTCATTTGCTGTTCTTTAATACGCAGATATCTTGGGGAGGCGGAACGATTACCGGCATTATGGCTTCCCTGGAGGCAGCCCGTGCACAGGAGGTGTACATGGAAACTCCTGTCACGATTGATGATGATTTGATTTATAATACGAAGGCCGGTTTGATGGGAGCCCTTGCAGGTATTGGAGATTCCATTGATTCCGGTACCATTCAGTATATCTTCATTGCGATCGCACTGCCATGGGCACAGCAGGGAAATGCCATCGGTGCCCTGTTCCCATTCATAATGTTTTCCCTGTATCAGCTCATCATCGGCTATTATTTTGCTCAGCTTGGCTTTAAGCTGGGACGGACGGCTGCCAATGAGGTGGTTGGTACAAGAATGCAGATCATCATTGAAGCACTGTCAATTCTGGGGTTATTTATGATGGGAATTCTAGCGGCAAATTATGTCAAGGTATCATCTACTCTGGCATTCACTTTGTCCGGTAAGAAATTCGTAATACAGGAGATCCTCGATAGCGTCATGCCTGGAATCCTGCCGCTTCTGACTGTAGGCTGTGTATATTTCTATTTCACAAAGAAGGGGCTGAACGTCACGAAAGCATTGATCGGCTTAACCGTAGTTCTCGGTATCTTAGCTGGTATTGGCATTCTGTAATTTGATAAGGAGGAACCATTATGGGAAAGGTAGTTCTGGCAAGAGTTGACGCAAGACTGATTCACGGACAGGTTATGACGGGTCTGTCAAAATCCGCAGGCGCAACCGCAATCTTTGTTGCGGATAATGCGGCGGCACATGATCCGTTCACAAAAAATATCATTCTTCAGGCAGGCTCACGTACCGGATTAAAGGTAAGAGTTTTAAAAGAGGACGGGGCAGTGCGTTACTGGAAGGATCGTGCTTATGATGATTATCATGTAATCCTGCTTACCAAAAGCATTGAGGTCATGGCGGAAATCATACGGGGCGGTGTGCCTGTCAGAGAGCTGAACCTCGGCGGTATTCCGCAAAAGCCGGGGTTGACTTCTATCATTAAGGAAGTCGCTATCAATAAAGAACAATTAAAGCTTCTTCAGGAATTGCAGAGCGAATATGATATTGATATCTATTTTCAGGCAATCCCATCCTCACGCAGGGTATCCCTGAAGGAAGCCGCAAAGCTGTTTGAGGAGCATTCCTGATGGTAGGGATCTTGCTTGTCAGCCATGGAAAAATGGCGGAGGGGATGCTGGACAGCATGAAGCTTATTATGGGAGACTGTGAACAGCTGCAGGCTGTCTCTTTGCAGGCGGGGGAAGATTTTGAAGACTTCCGTGCGAAGCTTATGAAGACTATACGTTCCGTAAACAGCGGGGATGGTGTACTTGTATTTGTCGATCTGTATGGAGCTTCCCCCTTTAATGCATCCTGTTATGCATCTATGCAGTTGAAGCAGGAGGATATTGCAGTGCGCATACTGGCAGGAATGAATTTGTCAATGCTGTTGGAAAGTGTGGCATTGCGTGCATCCTCAACACTGGAGGAGCTTGTGCAGATAGCGTCAAGGGCAGGCAGAGACGGCATCTGTGAGCCTGTTACAGTACAGGATGAGGAAAGCGATGGTGATTACTGATGAAGAAGGTGCTCATTACACCGCGTTCCTTCGGAAAATACGATAAGGAGGAATTGATTGCCAGATTGAGAGCACATGGCATTGAACCGGTTTTCAATCCATATGGCACTATTCTTACCGAACAGCAAATGCAGGAAGCATTGCGGGATATGGATGGTCTGATTGTCGGTGTGGATCCGGTAAATGAGGCGGTATTAAGACATGCGGTAAAATTAAAGGCAATCGCAAAGTACGGTGTTGGAGTTGATAATATCGCCTGTGCATATGCGAAAGAAAAGGGCATTACAGTAAGCCGGACAGTCAATGCGAATGCCAATGCTGTAGCGGATTATGCCATGACACTGATGATGTGCGTTGCCCGCCGTGTTGTGGAAATCGACAGCGGCTGTCACCATAATGACTGGTCAAAGAAAGAGGCGCTGGATATTTATGGGAAAACCATTGGTGTGCTTGGTCTAGGTGCTATAGGAAAAGGCGTTGTTAAGCGTGCCAGTGGATTTGATATGAAGATTTACGGCTATGATATTGTACGGGATGATGCGTTTTTACAGGAACATCATGTAACGTTTAGTGATGTGGACACCATCATACGGGAATGTGATTTCATATCTTTGCATCTTCCATTAACAGCAGAAACAAAACATATCCTGAATAAGGATAATCTGGCACAAGCGAAGAAAAATTTGATTATCGTCAATACGGCAAGAGGTGGTTTGATCGATGAGGATGATCTGTATGTCCTCTTAAAGGAGAACAAAATCTATGGTCTGGGTCTGGATGTATTTGAACAGGAGCCTTTAGAGAGCTCTTTGCTTTTGACACTGCCGAATGTGATTGTCAGCTCCCATACCGCTGCTTCCTCTCAGGGAGCTATCAATGCGATGAGTACAATGGCAGTGGATAATCTGATTCAATCACTTGAGCAGTAAACGGGATAATGTATAGAAACAGATAAGGAGGAGCTTATGGATAAAACATCATTATTGGCAGAATTGAAAAAGCAAAAGCTGGTGGCCGTCATTCGCGGACAGAATGAGGAGGAGGTCATAAAAATTGTAGATGCGCTGTATCGTGGAGGAATACATTTCATGGAAATCACATATACAATACCACAGGCAGAACAGATTATTGCGCATCTGCAGAGTAGCTATGCATCCTGTGAGGATATTATCATCGGAGCAGGAACCTGTCTGGATATCGTAGCTGCACGTATGGCGATATCGGCGGGAGCGCAGTTTGTGGTCTGTCCGCATCTGGATACCGAAATCATGAAGCTGTGTAACAGCTACCGTATTCCCTGCTTTCCAGGAGCGTCAACCGTGAAGGATGCTTTGGAATGTCTGCGTTATGGAGCAGAGGTAATTAAGCTGTTTCCGGGAGATACCTTCGGGCCAAAAGCAATCAAAGCATTAAAAGGGCCTCTCCCGCAGGCGGATTTCATGCCGACCGGAGGTGTCAACGCAGATAATCTAAGAGAATGGCTGGATCATGGCGCAGTCGCTGTAGGAACCGGAAGCAGTCTGACTAAAGGAGCGGCATCAGGTGATTTTGAGGCTGTGTATGCGGAGGCGCAAAAGCTGGTGAGCATCGTTCATGCATATGAACACGAAAACTAGGCTTCTAATATTTGATATGGACGGTTTGCTCGTGGATACGGAGCGGGTCTATATGGAGGGATGGCTGTATGCTTTGAAAAAACTGCATATTGCTGTTCCGGAACCGGTGGTTCGAAGCTGGGTTGGAAAAAGCTTTCATGAAACCGGAGCATATCTGATGCATGTATGCCATGAGGAAGCTGTGATAGCTAATATTCGCGAGGCACGTGAACAGTATATTTATCAATGCCTGCAGGATGGCAGTCTTCATGCTATGCCCTATGCGCTGGATGCTTTGCAGGCTGCGAAGGAATACGGTTATCAGACAGGACTGGCGACTTCATCTCTGAAAAAACGTTCTGTTGCGATACTGGGACATTTGGGATTGCTTTCTTATCTGGATATACCGGTATTTGCGGATGATGTAGAGAAGCTGAAGCCATATCCGGATTTGTACCTTCATGTTTTGAAGCAGGCAAATTGCTCAGCACAGGAGGCAATCGCCTTTGAGGATTCACTTACCGGAGCGCAGGCTGCAGCTACGGCGGGTATATTCACCGTTCTGATTCCGGATCACAGCTTTTCTGATGTGGAGCAGACATGCCCGCATTATCAATATGCAAAAAATCTGTCAGTCGTAAGAGACATGCTAAAGCAGCTGGATAAATGAGGTGACATGCGATGGAGAAGGAAACCATTCAGGACTTGATACTGCGGTATGGTGTTATTTTAAAAAAGCGAAATACAGAGAAACAGAAAACAGCCTTTCTTCGTGCTGCACAGAAACAGCTGGAGGAGGCTGGCTTCACTGTGGATATCACCTGTGTTGCTGCTTCCATCATGAAGCGGGAAGCAATGCATACGTATAATCTGTATGCAGGTGATTTTAACCATGCAGGGATTGTTTTTGTGACTTATTACGATACACCGCTGCTTCAGCTTCTTCCCAGGGAGCAGAAAGCTTTTGCTTCCAACTGGTCGCAGGGGAATTTCCTTCTTCATACGCTGCTGTTCTTACTGTGTATACTTGTAATCGTGTTTCTTTTATACAGCGGCGTATTACCAAATCTGCAGCGCTATGGCTTTATGAGCATCTGGGGAGCTGTCCTGGTGCTAGTATGTTTGAGCGGTTTTTATATAGTGCGGCAAATGCGGGGCGGTATGGCTGCAGGGAATACTATGGTACGCAATTCCTCCAGTCTGATTACACTGTTCGCCCTGGCATCCGAATTATCTGAACAGGAAAAGGAGCATGTCGCTTTCGCTTTAATAGATGAGGGTACGCGATCAGAGTATGGATTATGCATGTTGCAGGAATATATAGGAAGACGTAGCATTCAGCGAATTTATCTGGATTCCATAGGGAATGTGGGGCAACTGCAGGGATTTGCTGATCAGCAAATGATGACACGATTTCAAGAACAGCTTACAAAGCATATGAATTGGAATGAATTGGCTGTGGATAAACAAGTATATGGAGAAATTTTGATAACATCAGGCAACTGCTGTGATGGAAGCGTGCCACTGAAAATAGAAAAAAGGACAGATAACTGCGATATGGAACAGCAAATCAATGAAGCAATACAGGTACTAAGAGAGCTGATAATCACCACATTATAAGAAATGCCTATAATATAACGCTAAAAAAGGGATTTATCATTCCGTATAAATGAATGAGAAATCCCTTTTCTGTTTACTTGATCAATGTGCTGCTCGTATTATGAACGCATGATATCTAAATACAGATAATAGTCATCTGTAAATTACTGAGCGGTGTTTTCCTTTATGACAATGAAGTTTTTGGGAAGCTTTTTATTTTGTAAAATTGGGTCATCGTTGCATAAAATATAATCAATATCATCGGTAGAAGCCATACGAACATAGGCTTTTTTCTGAAGCTTGCTGGAGTCCAGAAGCAATACCGAGCTGGTAGATTTCTCCAGAACGATATGCTTGATAATCAGACTTTCCATTTCTGAGGTATAGATGTCAGTATTGTCGAGATTTATACCTGCACAGCCTAAAAATGCCCAGTCAAATACAAAGGTTTCCAGCTCACGCTGTGCCTCTACCCCTACATTCATACTATACATAGGAATATATTTTCCACCAATCACGAAGATTTCCGCAACTGGATCCGGAATTTCTGGTAAAAGCAGATTATTATTGGTTACAATGATAATCTTTTTTTTAGCCAGCAGCTTGGCCAGAGGTATCATGGTGGTGCCCGAGTCTATGAATACACAATCCCCCTCTTTTATATAGTCTGCCGCTGTAGGAGCAAGGCAGTTTTTTTCATGTATATTGAGGAACTTCTTCTTTCTAACAGTAAGCTCAGCAGATTCGTTTACCATATTTTCCTGATTAGAGGCAGCTCCTCCCTGAACTCTTTTTAGACTTCCCTCTTTTTCAAGCTTTTCAAAATCCCGTCGAATCGTAATTTCAGATGTTTCCAAAGCCTGAGCAGTTTCCTTGATGCTAATGACACCCTTTTCTGCAAGCTGATCAAGAATATATAATCTTCTTTTCGATGCAATCATGGAATAACCCCCTTCTATCTGTTTTTATTATACTATGAAATCACCAATATGCAAGAGTTTATGATGAAAAATGATATAAAAAGAATATTTTTGATAAATTGTCTGTACATAAATGTTTAAAAATGATAATAAAAGATTGTAAATGTTAAAATATGGTGATAATATGATAATGTAATCAATATGATTTTAAGAAAGGACGGTGATGAATGTATGGAAATCGTAATCGCTACGCATGGTGAGCTTGCCAGTGGTCTTGCTTCTGCCTGTTCTATGATTTGCGGTAGGAACAGCTTACAGGGGCTTCATGTACTGATATTAAAGGAAGGTGGAAAAGGAATTACAGAATTTGAAGAGCAGGTACACCTGCTGGCAGAAAGGCTACAAGAAAAGCCGGTTCTCATTTTGACAGATTTGTTTGGTGCAACTCCGACGAATGTCTGCCTGCGGGAATTTCAACAGAAACAGCATCGCATTATTTCCGGCGTCAGTCTTCCTTGCCTGCTGGAGGCTGTATTGAATAAATCAGCAAAAGACGTAAATGAACTGGCTGAGCAGATTCTTCAGGCGGGAATGGATGGATTACGAACGTTTTATCTTGAGGGGATTCATGGGGAAGAGGAGGACATATTTGTATGATCTGCTTAATGAGGGTAGATGACAGACTAATTCATGGACAGGTGCAGACAAGCTGGATTTCAATATCTGAGGCAAAAAATGTCATGGTCGTGGATAATGATGTCAGAAATGATGATATTGCAAAGCAGGTTTTAAAATTTGCTTTACCTGTGGGTATGAAGCTGAAGGTGTGTAATGTAGATGAGGCAGTTGCTTTCTGGGAGAAAGCAATCGCTAGTCCTAACAATATCATGGTACTTTTTAAAACGATTGTAACTGTACAGGAATTAGTGAAAAAGGGAGTCAAAATAAAGGAACTCATGGTAGGTCCTGTCAGCTATAAGGAAGGTGCTATAGAAATCATTCACAGTACCTATTTTACAGAAGCGGAAATGAAAGCTGCACAGGTACTATCCACACAGGGTGTATCTATTTATTTTCAGCATACTCCGGATCAAAAAAAGGAGTATTGGAAGCATATAACCATATAAGGGAAAGGAGAATATTATGGAGGTTTCAATGTTACAGGCATTTTTCATTGCTTTATTCACTTGGCTGGGTTCACAGCCAACGCCGTTTTTGCTGGGGACGACCGGTGGCTTCTGGACGGTAGGGCGTCCGCTATTAGGAGGAACGATCGTAGGTATCATTTTAGGGGATGTTCAAACCGGTATGATGGTAGGTGCCAGTATATCCCTGATTTTCTTAGGTGTCATAACACCTGGTGGTGCGGTATCTACAGATGTAGTATTTGCCGGTTATCTGGGAACAACGATAGCGATGGTTAGCGGTACAAGTGCAGAGGCAGCAGTCGCACTATCTGTGCCGCTTGGATTGATTGGTGCATTTACATGGAATATCTGGGCTACTGTCGATGTTCCGTTTAATCATATTGCTGACAGAAAAGCAGAAAAAGGGGATATAAAAGGAGTATGGATTTGGACTGTGCTTGTTCCCCAGCTTCTGAATTTCCTCTTCCGCTTTGCTCCGGCCTTTCTTGTGGCCTTATACGGACAGGAAATCGGTGGAGCAATATCCGGCTTCATACCTGACTGGCTGAATGCTGCGCTTGGAAATATCGGCGGTCTGCTTCCTGCTATCGGAATGGCACTGCTTTTAAAGGTCCTGGTTAATGACTGGAAGGTATGGGGCTTCTTCCTTATTGGCTTTGTCATGATTGCTGTATTGAAAATGACTCTAGTACCGGTAACACTAGTAGCACTATCTATTGCGCTGTTTACCGTGTATATAAAAGGGGAGCAGCCGATATCTACTGCAGAAGATGAGGAGGATTTTTAAATGAAAACAGATGCTGTAAAACTATCAAAAAAGACACTGTTGAAATCATGGATGCTCTGGTTTTTCTATCATACAGGATCTGGATGGAATTGGGAGCGAATGCAGAATAATGCATTGACTCTCTCACTTTCTCCAGTACTGAAAGAATTGTATAAGGATCGCCCACAGCAGTACATCGATCGTCTGGATAAGCATCATTCAGAATTTTTTAATACAGAACCGCAGATTGGTACAGTAATTCATGGTATTGTTATTGCATTGGAGGAGCAGATTGCCAGAGGTGATGAAATTGATCCAAAAACGATTGATGCTATCAAGACCGGTATGATGGGACCGCTGGCAGGAATCGGTGACAGTATGGTCTGTGCCCTGTTAAATTCACTTCTCCTTGGAATCGGTATTTCCATGGCTTTGACAGGGAATATCATGGGGCCGATCTTCTTCTTTGTCAGCTATGTTGCAGTCGTGCTGCTGCTCTCCTGGGTTTTGTTTTTCAAAGGGTATACATTAGGTATGGAGGCCTTTGCTAAAATGAATGAAAGTGGTGGAATCAAAAGCTTCATTCAGGTAATGAATGTGCTGGGACTTGTAATGATTGGCGCATTAACCGCAAATTATGTCGCATTGAATACAAAACTGACCGCAGATTTCGGTGGTGTTGTGATGAATCTTCAGGAAACGTTGAACTCCATCCTCCCTGGGCTGCTTCCGCTTTTATTCACCTTCTGGATTTATCGTCTTGTTTCCAAACGGAATATGTCGACCATTATGGTTATGGGAATTGTATTCGTGTTTGGTTTCATCCTCTCTATCATAGGCTTTATGTAGAGGAAGCTTTATGGATAAAAAAACAATACATATTGCTATTATCGCATTTGGCGGTATCGCAAAATCACATCTACTTGGAACGTATATGGCAAATATGAAGCTGTCACTCCCCTTTAAGATACGAGTTTCTCATATCGTAACATCAAGACCGGAGGCTGTACCATATGAGGATATAAAGGTATGTACAAGTATAGAGGAATTAAAAAAAGATGCAGCTTCGATTGATATCATTGATATATGCAATATTAACCAGGCACATCTTGCTACTATAAAAGAAGTACTTTCTATGAAAAAGGCGATTTACTGTGAAAAACCACTTGCTGAACATCTGGAAGCAGCTAATGAGGCTGTTGCGCTGGTTAAACAGGAAGGACTGCTGACAGGGGTACCACTTATTTTCCGCTATCTTCCCTGTGTTCATCTTCTGAAAGAGCAACTGCAAAGGCATACACTGGGTGAAATTATAGGCTTTGAGGCAGTCTTTTATCATGACAGCTATTTGCAGGAAGTAAAGCGTAGAACATGGAGAACGCAATCCTCGGCAGGGGGCGGTGCATCTATTGATCTTGGAATTCATATGCTGGATATCGTGCGCTTCCTATTCGGTGAGCCAATGAGTGTTAAACATCATTGCAGTATCCATTTCCCGGAAGTCTATGCAGATGAAATATCACATACAGATTTGATTATGAAGGCCGGATATAGCGGTACTGTACAGGTCTCCCGTATTTATCATCAAAAACAGCAAAAGGCACAGTTGGAAGTATTCTGTGAAAAGGGGAGCTATCTTTGTGATTTTACACGGACATATGAGCTTGAAATAAATGATTGCTTAAAAGGTACATACTATAGTAAGGCTGATCAAATGCATACCTTCATGCAATATATGGCAACACAGAAGGCGGCTACACAATATCATCTGGATGCACATATGGCCTGCATTGCAGATTTTGGCCGAAAAGTATATGATGGTTCAGACAGTGGATTTCTGGCAGATTTTGAGGAAGCAATGAAATCGCAGGCTCTGCTGGATGATATGTGAGGTGATATCCTATGTTTGAAAAAAAATTATGTGTCGGCTATATAGGGTTTGGAAACAGTGTAATTCGCTACCATTTGCCGTATTTGAAAGAACGTGAGCATATTTTTGTGAAAACTATATATCGACGGGAAGAAGATCGTTGTTTTGATAGGGAACGGGAAAAGCTATATCCGCACATTACATTTACATCTAACCTAGATGCTTTATTAAATGATCCTGAAATTGATGTCATCTGTATCAATTCACCCAATCACACACATGTAACGTATGCAGAGATGGCTTTGCAGGCAGGAAAGCATATTCTGGTAGAAAAGCCCTTTGCGATGAAAAGTAGTGATGCACAACGCATTTTTACGCTTGCACAGGAAAAAGGATGTATTGCATATACCAATCAGAATCGGCGATTTGATGCGGATTTCCTTATATTAAAGGATGTTATAGAAAGTGGAAGGCTTGGTACGCTGATTGAAATAGAATCGCATTATGACTATTTTAAAACCCGCCCGGTTATAACGCAGGATATGATTTTTAATCTGGGTATTCATACAATCGATCAAATGATATCTCTGTTTGGTATTCCTGATAAAACATGCTTTGATGTGAAGGGTATTCTCAATAACGGGCCAAAGGCAGATGATTATTTTGATATTAAGCTGCATTATGGCAAGCTAAAGGTATCTGTTAAAACGAGCCTGTTTGTCAAACTGCCATATCCACGGTTCCTTGTACATGGCACAAATGGCAGCTTTATGAAATATAGTCAGGGACATCTGTTCGCAAAGAATGCACAGGAGCCTATCGTGGCTTCCTTCCAACTGGAACCAAAGGATAACTGGGGTGTGTTATCATATTTGGATGAATATGGTAATGATATAACGACCAATATTCCCTCAAGAATTACGGATTATGGGAAGATTTATGATGATCTCTACGCATGCATATATCAGGGGAAAGCTCCCTATGTGAAGCCGGAGGAGGTAATTGCGGTTTTAGACATAGCGGAAGCGGCTGGAAAAGCGGCAGGTGAGTGATTATACGTATATATTTTAAGACACCTATTGCTTTATTTTCATTTGATATTCTGCAACATAAAAGGGAGTGTTTTCAGAAAATGGCCTTCAATTCATTGATGTTGTGAAGGTAACATAGTATAATAAAAGTAACAACAAGGAGGTCGATTTTTATGGAAAATAAGACCATTATCACCATCAGCAGACAGTTTGGAAGTGGAGGACGTGAGATCGGTAAGAAAATTGCCGAACAGCTGGGAATACCGTTCTATGACAAGGAGCTCATTGAGATTGCGGCCAAGGAAAGCGGTATGGATAAAGAGCTTTTTGAAGAGGACGATGCCCGTACAAGCAAGGGTTTCCGACTCCTGGGTGCCTTGGGTTATTCATTAGGCGGCCCGTTATCAACTATTACAGAATTATCATTGAATGACCGGTTATATCTTGTACAGGAGGAGGTTATCAAGGGTGTCGCAAACGACGGCCCTTGTGTAATTGTCGGCCGCTGTGCGGATTATGTACTGCGTGATCGCAAGGATGTATTGAATGTATATATTCATGCGGATATGGAGGATCGTAAAAGCCGTGCAGTTCACTCCTATGAGGTGGATGAGCGTGATATTGAAGGAAGTATCAAGAAAATAGATAAGCGCAGAGCAAATTACTATGAATACTACACTGACCGCAAATGGGGGCGTGCAGAAAATTACGATATCAGCATCAATTCCTCTACCTTTGGAATAGACGGTACTGTGGAAATCATCAAGCTGCTGGCACAGAAAAAAGCATTATAAGGAATCATTTGAAAAAAAGGAACATATAGTAAAAAGGACTGTATGTTCCTTTTCTGTGTAATTTATGAAGATTTCGTGAAGAACAGCGAAACCCACAATTTCACAAGATTGCTTGACAACATACGTCGTCAGGGTTGCTATACTACAGGTAGAAAGACACAAGGAGGTTTCTGTTATGCAATGGAAATTGACTCACAAACATAATCATGAATGTATAGAAAATAAAGGCGGTAAAACACTGAGCTATGATCCCAATCTGGGAATACAGATCATAGAACAGGATGGTTTTGCTTTTAAGGATCTGGATAACAACGGTATGCTGGATCCCTATGAGGATTGGCGTCTTCCACTTACTGACAGGATTCAGGATTTTACAAGCCGCTTTGTTTTGTGGCAGGAGGGTGATTGTCTATATTACCGCAAGGGAAAAATTGAATTATCCAGAGAATTCTGCGACTGGATGGAGCATTGCGATAATCGCTCAATGATATTACAGGCAGTTGATCCGGATTTGGAAAATGAGGAGTATCTAAAGGAAAATTACATCCTGGCGATGCTGCTGCTGATGTTTGATAATGACCTCGATACGGGAAAGGAAGACTATCTGCTGCAGTTAATTGTACAGAGTATGGATCTGGGGGTGCTGGAGAATATAATCTATTCCATCATGGAGGCTTTGAAAAAATATGTGACAAAACGTTCTGCCGGAGTACAGCAGGAGTTTATATTATAGGACAGCGCTGAAAAAGTGCTGTTTTGTTTTTACATGGAAAACATTTTGTGAAACCTGTTTGTAAATATGTGAATACCTATATATAGTATTGTAAGTGAGAAGTCTTTCCGCTATAATTCCGCTCATAGAAGAAATGGAGGGATGTCTTGAGAACCTTTATGCTACACCACCCTAATTGCATGGAATGCGGTATGCATTCATTTGACCCCAGAAAAAAGGCCATACGGACAGCCAGGTCAAATGCCGATTATAGTGACTGTAAAGTCTTGTTGTTGGTTAAAAGCCAGTTTTATGAGTATAGGTGCTTGTAAGATCAATAAGAGTAGTAAAGGCAGAATTTGTCGTATAGACTCAAGATATCTCGTACATTTTATTGAAAATATAACAGTAAGCGGATATAACAGGATCAATATGCATGTTTGCATATGCAGGTACCTTTTCTCGGAAAGGATGAGAAGGTATGAAAAAAACAATTATGTTAAGCCTGGCAGTATTGCTGCTTTTTGGCTGCAGTGTGAAAGAAGAACAGAAGGGAAACTACAGCGATGAAATGAAAATAACACACGCTGTTGATTTATCGAAAGAAGACGGAGCGGATAGCGTAGAGCGTGATGGTGATCAAAAGGAATCTCCATATTTTAAGCATCCTGATTTCTATAATATGAAATCAACTAGTACCTTAACACTGCTTCCTAAATTCAAAACGATTCAACAGACAAGTGAATGGAGCTGCGGTGTAGATTCTGCGCTTATGGTATTGCAATACTATGGAAAGCTTGGTGAGTATAATGAGGAAACGCTTGCGCAATTTCGTACCAATAAGCTGAAAAGTGAAGCAACCTCACTGAAATCCATGATACAGATTTTTGAAGAAGTTGGCGGATTCAAAATTCATTCTACGTATGATTACAAAGAAAGTGAATATGAAAAAATCAGTCTTTCCATGATTCAGGATTATCTGAAAAAAGGCATACCTGTTATGGTAGCATGGAATGACTGGGGCGGACATTGGCAGGTTATCATCGGTTATGATACCATGGGAACAGAAACTACACAGGATGACGTGCTGATTGTGGCAGATTCCTATGATACAACGGATCATAATCAGGATGGCTATGGAATTTATCCGGCAGAGCGTTTTTATTATAATTGGACAATGTATGATTTCTTTACGAAAAATTATGGTGTTGCTGAACGTGACAAGCTGTTTATTGCAGTTGAACCGGAGGTATAGCGGTGATATGTTAAATTTCAAAGTACATTTTGAAGGAAGCCTTGAAGTACAGACGATGGCATTAAAGAATGGGAGGCGCTGCCCACCCATGGTGTGATGGATATCGTGATTACTATGGAAACAGTATATACAATCCCAGATCTGTAAGCAATGCCTTGTCCGATGGGTTATGTCAGAGTTATTGGACAGCAACAGGGTCGATGGATGAAACCAGCTGGTATATCAGCAATAATGTGGAAGCAGTGCGTGATGATATCGTAGAGATAGTAGCTGGAAATGCGGTAAGAATACGGTTTCAGGAATACTACGGAGCGGAACGGATGCAGCTTCGTACCCGTTCAGACATACTGAGTGCAATGGTGGTATATGGATTTCTCACGTACCAGGCTATAAGCCCGCCTATGGTGTCATGGTTATTTACGTATACCAAATAAAGAGCTTATGTTGAGTTTGCCTAGGCTCTGCAAAAGAAAAATATGGGATATGTGTACCGTATGGCAATTCGCAGTGATGAAATGCTGGATGCAACTCTGGAAATGAATACCTCAGCCATGGAACAAATATGAGAGGAAACACATGATGCAGAAATACCATTATTACAATATAACAATGAGGACAGTCTTTCCTGTATAGTAACATTGGTATAACTGAATGCCAGAGATACCTATCGCATAGAACGTGAAGAAAAAACAGGAAAGGGGTATGCGGATTTCATATTTCATCCGCAGCGTGAAGGCGATCCGGCAATTATATTGGAATTAAAAAAAGACAGTTCACCGCAGGCCGCACTGAAACAGATACATGAAAAAACTATTTGCAGAAGGTTAAGGACTGTGAACAGATACTGCTTGCAGGTATCACATATGACAGCAGGACGAAAAAGCATCATGTTTGCATGGAATGTATAAAGCGTGATGATTAGAAGGCAAATTCATAATACCTAAAATGATCTTTCTGCACATAAATGCACAAAATAACAAAAAAGACAGAAGCATGAACCTGTACAGTTTGCAGGCATAGATTCTGTCCTTTGCTTTTTGAATGCTTACTATTGAACAAGAAATAGATTATATAAAGTCTTTTTATAAATAAACTACCTCGCTGCAAGCAACGAGGTAGTTTATTTTGAATTATTTGTTGTAGGATTCTTTTTATGCTGTTAGCATTTCATCATTTCTGATTATTTCGACTGCTTTCTATTTTATAAAAATTATTTTATGCAGATGCAGAGAATAAATATATGTTTGAACGGAATGGTCTGGATATAAAATCTGCATTGCTTTTTTATACATCGCCAGCTGCCCCTTATAGCGCTTTCGGAATTCCTGATCGTCGTTTAAAGAGTCTGTTTTAAAATCTATGATCGTGATGCTCTCTTCCTGAAAGCTCACAAAATCCATGTATCCGTGTAATATCTGCGCTTCATCCTTTACCATGAACGGCATTTCATGATGTACGTTCCCTGTGCATGCCTGCAAATAATCAGAATCCTTTCCCAGCTGCAAAAGGGTCTGTATATCCCATTCCTTTAAATCCATGCTCAAATCAGCTGCGGTAGTTACAATATCATCACGATTCCAAGGGGGTGTAGCGAGTCTTTCAATCATTTTATGCATCATGGTACCATACATACTTCCCTGTGCAACTTCATCAAATGTGAAGGCTGGCAATTCCCGTGTTTCCTGTGCGGATGCAGTTACCAGCTCGATTGTACCGGAAGGCTTTTCATATACCTTAAAAGGATGATATGCAGCTTTTTCCACACTCTGTACCTCACTCTGCCATAAACGGTGTACTTCCTTGATTGTGAAAAGCGGGCTTGGGTTACAGAGGAAGGTCTGCAGGATCCATGAGGTGTAGCCATTGCGGTTGTAGACACCTGACATACTCAGCGGATGGCGGTAGGTATCCAAATCCAGAATACAATCCACAATATGCATCTGTGTCTGTGCACGCGTCGTAGCCACATACAGAATCCGCATTTCCTCCTCCAGCTCTTCCTTGTCCTTTTTATGCTCCATGGCAATTCTCGCAACTGTAGTTCGAACGTATCGCTTTGGTAAATCCATCGCCTTCATAGCAAGACCAAGCTCGGAATCACTGATACAGAATTCCTTAAATTCAATCGGTGTCTGTTTATCTGTAGACCACAGGAACACTACCGGAAACTGAAGACCTTTGGACTGATGAATGCTCATAACACGAACAACATCTGCCTCACTGCCGATGGGTATTGCTTCGGCTGTCTGTGCGTCCTTGATCTGTTCGATTTGGGAAAGGAATGAGGATAAGCCTGTGGCGTACTGGTCTTCAAATTGAACAGCCTTTTCAAACAACAGATCCAGGTTGGTTTTTTCCTGAATTGTCGTATGGAGCCGGTAGTAATCCTTCAGCTCATACAGCTGGTTTATCAGCTCACTGATACGAAGCTTATTGCCTTGGTGAACGAATTCCTGTAATTGTTCAAAGCCTGGAAACGGATGCTCACAATACCAGGAGTAATAGGACTGTCCTTTTTCCTTCTGCAGCTTTGCTTCTGCCAGATCCATGGTTGATTTCTGAAACAGTGGCGAAAGAAGAGTTGCGGTAAAGCTGATGTCGTCGTGTGGATGAAGAATACATTTCATTGCGGATAAAATCACCTGTACGGCATTTGATTGATAGAAGCCGTATTTTATATCAATAAAATATGGGATGTTTAATTCATCAAATATCTTCTTCATATCATCCTTACGGGCATTTCCGCGCACAAGAACGACAAAGTCCTTCCATTTCCGCTGTTCTCGTTCCTTGATTTCCAAAATCTGATTGGCGATATAGCTGGCCTTCAGCTCATTTTTAGAAACGATCAGTCCTTCTGCCTCCTTGATTTCATTATGGAATACCGCGTGGAAGCAGATTGGAACATTTCCTTCCAGCTGGGCAGGAACACCAGTTTCCACATCGTCCTCTTTCGCATAGCTGCAGGAAAAACCGTCGATGTTCATCAGCTGCTTAAATAAATCATTATTGAAATCTACAATCATTTTCTTGGAACGGTAATTGTTGGACAGATAAATGACCTCATCATAAACACCGCGATGATCAATCAGTCCTTTCATCAAGGCTGGCTTGGCATGGCGGAAGCCGTATATAGACTGTTTGATATCACCTACACGGAATACATTATTCTTTCTGCAGATCAGCATAACAAGCTGATTTTGCACATCGTTGCTGTCCTGAAATTCATCAACCATGATTTCCACAAATTTATCACGGTATAGATTAGCAACCTGACCGCCCTTTGCCTGTAGTATCTCCAGAGCGAAATGCTCCATATCATCGAAATCTATGACCTTATGCTCCTCCTTTGTACGGGCATAGACACTGCGGTAATCCTGGCACATTTCCACCAGCTTTTTCACATACGGATACAGATAGCGGATATCCCGCATAAATTCATCCTCACTGAACAGGATATCCAGCTGTGCATCCTCCAGTCCCAGCAGACCTTTGCGCAGACGCGCATATTCCTTGTCCCCTTTATCCGGGCTGGGCGGTACTACGGCATGTACGATGGCGAGAAAGGCAGTGCGGTATGCCTGATAATCCTTCTGCTGCAATGCATCCTTCAAATCCTTAACAGCCAATAGCTTCTGTTCCACAATGGCATGCTTTTTTACCTGATCGTCATATTTCAGACGGTACAGCTCATCTATCCGGGTAAGTGTTTCCTCGTAGCGTGATGCTTCCACATGGAGATATTCAAAGAAATTTTCATAGACTTCCTTTGGCAGCTCCTCCAGCAGCTTCTTATCACGGTAATTCTCTGCCAGAGAATCCAGCCACTCGTTTGGATTGGATTTGCTGGAAGCTAATACAGCCAGATTCATAATCATAGAGCGTAGTGCATCATCGTTCTCCGCTCTGGCCGAAAACATTTGACACAGCTGTAAAAAGACGGGATCCTGCAGCTGGTATTGTTTTGCGAAGGCTTCCTCCAGTGCCTGCTGCTGAAACAGAACCATGGTTCCATTATCCATAATGCTTTTGATACGCTGGGGGTCCAGTCCAAGAATATAATAATATTCCTGAATAATGGAAAGACAGAAAGAGTGAATCGTTGATATATGTGCTGTTTGAATACTCGTCAGCTGGCGTGTGATATATGCCTTTTCCTCCTCTGTCTGTGCGGTTAGCATAGCACTTTGCAGCTCAGTAGCAAGACGCTTTTTCATTTCATTGGCAGCAGCCTCCGTAAAGGTCATGGCAAGAATGGAGTCAATGGAAACATGATCCTTCATAACCAGATCCATGAGGCGGGCAATCAGTACCGTTGTCTTTCCACTACCGGCGGATGCGGAAACCAGGATATTGCGCTCCTTTGTCTGAATTGCCTTTAACTGCATGGGATTCCATTCAGGCATCCTCATCACTTCCTTTCGCTTGCTGGTAGATATCATCCTCTACCTCTACCAGCTGTGTTTTTTCTGCATATATGCCTTTAAAGCGGCATATTTCGTAATAGCTGCAAAACATGCAGGCTTCTTCCATCGGCATACAGCGAATGTCACCGTTCAGTATCCTGGTACCGATGAGCTGATACATCTGTGTAAAATAGCGTTCAATGCTGGAAAGCTCATACAACTTGCGGGCCTTTACAGCACCTTCCTTATTTTGTGTGACACCAACGATATGTGTGCCATTGTCATCCAGTGCCTGAATTTCACTATCCATTACCCATCCGTTTAAGCGGTGAGACTTATAGCGTACCTCCTCATATTCCTCCTTACTGGAAGGCATATGGGTTACCGGCTTGCGGCGAGACAGCTTTCCTGCGGTATATGGGATATTTTCGTTTTTTAATGATACGTAGAAGGCGCCTAAAACACGTTTTTGAAACTCTTTACTACAGACGATGGCATAGGTCAGCAGCTGTAATTGCAGGGCTGCGAATACATTGGTTTGGGAAAGCGTCTTAGCAGAGCTTTTGTAATCGAGAATACACAGAAATTCATCGGAGGTATCAATGCGGTCGATATAGCCCTTTAATGCCAGGTTAACCTTCTCGTTTAACGGTATCTGATAATGAAATTCCTTTTCGCTTTGATAAGGAGACAGCAGGGAATGCTGTTCATATTCATCTAAGAGTGATAATGTCTGTGTCATAGATGTCAGAATACGCTGTGCGACATTTTCCAGCTTTTTCTCCAGAGAAGGAAATACATCCTGCATAACCGTAATCTCCTTCATGAGGATTTCCTCAATTTTCTCCTCTGCAACCCTTGTATATTCCTTGCCGTATTCCTCGGTAAATGTTTCCAGAAGATAATGGGACAGCGTACCGGCATAGGAATCAGGAAAACCGACCTTCATCGGTTCGCGCAGGGACAGGCCATAGCGCAGAAAATAGGAGAAGGGACACTTTACGTAACGTTCCAGTGCAGATATGGAGCCATGAATATTGCCGTCTCTCACAAACAAAGCTTCCGCCATAGCAGGTGACAGCGTTATGTTAGTAGAAACTGGTTCATAGCTTCCATACAGCGGATAGGGACTAGATTTTGCTTTAGGATCATGAAGCAGCTTTCTTACAAATTCCTCTATTTCCAGTGCAGCCTCCATTCCTTTTCCCTCATAGGTTCCCAGCGGATAGGAAACGTAAATATGAGGGGCTGCATATAGCTGTGCAGATATCTGTTCCAGATAAAACTGGTAGCGCTGTTCCATGGTAGGATATGTGCTGATAAATGCATGATAGTTTTCGTCAAAAATCCCTTTTTTCGTTTGAAAAGCAGGATAGTCCTTTTGTGTACAGCCAAGAAGAAACTGGTGCTCTCTGCAGAAGGGAGATTGCCGCAAATCGGATACGATAACACCCTTTCGCTGGCTTGGTGCACTGCTTTGTGAGATATCATCGAGAAAGTACAGAAAAAAGGTGATATCCTCTTTCTTATTTATATAAGGATAGAGTTCCTTCAGCATTGTTTCAATGTGCAGCAGAATATTGGTATCCGAACCATCCTGTGCGATGGATTCTCTTACGTAGGCAGAAACGGTTTGTATCAGCGCAGGCAGGGAATCCGGCTGTGTTAGCGGATCTGTTAGCTCCTTTACCTGTCTGCGTACCTGTTCTGCATCCTCCTCCAGCTTCTGCAGCTTTGTAAGCTCAACTGTATCCAGAATATGTCCCTGCTCTGTAATGCTTTGCAGGTGGTCAAAGGGTTCCTTGATATCACAGGAGAATACATCGAGATAATCCTTCAGCTTTTGCAGCTGCTCTATGTGGAAAACCCCACAGTCTAGGACATTGCGCAGGGAATCTGTGTCCGGTTTTAAAAAATAGGAAAAAAGAGCGGAAAAACGGTGCGGAATGATGCTGGAGCGGGAATCCTGCAGGAGGGTATAGGGGATATGATAACGCTGAAATATCTGTGCAAGTATTGGTTTATAGGATGTATTAGCCAGAGTGATATGCAGTGTGTCCGCATCCAGATCATGGTCGATGATGTACTGGGCGCAGGCTTCAATTTCCTGCCGCTTGTTGACTGCATGAAAAAAGGATACTGTTGGTTCATATGTTGCAGGCTTTATGCGGGTTGCCCCCTGTTGAACAAGCTGCTGTATGAGCTGCTCCTCCTCCAGGGTATGACAGACATCCAGAATGTAAAGCTCCTTTAAAGCATGCTTACGGATGTTTTTAAGTGCCGCATGCAGTTGACTGGAGGGTACTGCGATATCAGAAAGCTGTGTGAGAATTGTAAATAGCTCTTTTTGTGCCTCACTGCTTTGCGGCAGCTCGTGTAGAGGTATCTTCCAGAAGCACAGCGAATCCAAAAATCCTCTGCATTCATTTAGAAAGACTGGAGAATCTGCCACATCCTGATAAATTTTTAAATCCGAAAGGATCGTTTGTATACGTTCCTTATACAGATATAGGGCCGTATGCTTAGGTAGTACCGTTGAAGCTGTCTGCTGCTGCAGCCATCCCTGCAGGGTGTTCAGCTTCAGACCAAGCATACCGCTGCGTGTTTTTAACAGCTCTTCACGTATGGAAGCATGCAGATAGGAAGGGGCAAGCAAGGTTGTTCCAGGTTTTAGTTCTTGTAAGAATGTCATATGATACCTCCCGTGTATATACTTTTGATACTTTATATTCAATATATGGAATCTGGTATAATCATACCATATTGCCTGCAGAACATCGACGAAAATCTGTCTGTATAAATATGGGAAAGGATCACCCTGCATATATACAGGTGGTCATTTATTAGGTGTTGGAAGCTGATGTACAAGTAGTATGATTATAATAGGAGACTGGGAAAATTACAAATGAAATGGTTGCGGGAAGGCCTTGCCTGCAGGATACAAATGCTACATCCCGTAAACCTACCTTCTCAGACCAAATGGTGAAAAAGCTGATAAATAAAGGCTGAAATTGTATTTTTAGGCATTTTAATAAAAGGTATGATATGGTAAAATACAAGCGTTGAATAGTTGGGACAGGTGATGAAATGAAGAAATATTTTCAATTCAAAAAAGAGGAAAAGGCAGTGCTTGCGGCGGGGATCCTCATCATTGTGATCGTTCTTGCGGCCGGTCTTTTGAAGCAGCGGTTTGTAAAGGCGGAAACATATGTATCTCAGGTTGAGGATAGTGCGCCAATCAATGCGATAACCGCGAAAAAGGAAACCTTTGTGCTGGAGCTTAATAGTAAGCTGAGCCAGAAGGCGGAAACCTATGTGAATGCGGATACGGATGCTTTGAAACCTGTGAAGCTTGATTTATCGGCAGTTGATATGACAACGCCGGGTACCTATCAGGCATCTGCTTCGTTACATAAAGAGCGTGTTACCTTTGCTATAAAGGTTGTAGAGAATGCAAAGCCGCTCATGAAGGCAGCGCATGAGGATTTTCAGTTTGTGATTGAGACGGATTCCACTATGCAGGAGGTAATTGAATATGCCGGTGTAACGGCTGTTGATTCATCTGGAAATGATATAAGTACTTCGATTACAGGCTGGGATATGGAGCTACCGACAGTAGCAAAAACAGTGACCTATCAGCTTCGTGTGAAGGATGCACAGGGGCAGGAGGCAAAGAAATCCGTAAGGGTACAATATCTATTGCCAAAAGAGGATAGGAAGGATTAGTAGCTTGGCAAACCTGAATTATCAGAGGTCGTATAAGAAAGGAATATGTTGTGAATAGTTATAAGAAAGCGAAAAATGTTGAATTAAACCTTTATAAATCTGTGTCTTATATATTTAGCAATGCCAATTCCTAATCATGAAAAACTATGACATTGGTTTTGGTCTTGTTGTCATAGTTTTTCGTATATAAGATTTCAGTTACGTAAACTTCATTATGAATCTGCATTATACTGATACAGTTTCTGCTTTTACAAAGATGATACTTATAAGAAAGCAGGACGTTAATATCAGTGAATATATATTACACTACATCTGTTTTTGATACCAATTTGTATTATGCCCTTTCATTATGCATGTACAACAAAATATAGACAGGTTGTGATTGAATTAAAAAGATATATGTATAGAAATAGAAAGTAGAATGATTTTCATTTTCTAGAAATTTATCTATGGTGTAGTACCTACCGGAGAAACTAAATATGGATATTTAACGTAATGAAAAAGACCATTGTTATTCTTTGTGATGGCTAGATACAGAAATGTTATAAATGTTATAGTAATATCTAATCAGTGGTCTTATCAGTGGTCTTATCGGTGGTCTTATCGGTGGTTTAATCAGTTGTTTATTCAGTAGTGTTAATAAAATAACCACCTTCTTTTTTTGACCCAAGATATTTTATCAAATTTTTTGCTCTTAAAGCCTTTATTGCATTATTGATTCTATTTGTGTTTAGATTTGTCAAGGACGATATTGCCGGAGTTCTTAAACCAGGGTTTTGGGATATGGCTTCATATACAATTCCTTGAATTTTAGGCAACTTCACCTCTGTAGTAAAGTTACTTTTATCCCCTTTGTAAGAAATATCCATTAACGTAATGGTGAACCAATTTCTTTCTGAAGATACTCTAGGCTGAAATCTTGTATCGTATGGAGCATACTCCTCAAGAATCTTTTCAAATCCACTGCCATATCTCTGCATAAGGTTACACATTGCTAAGGTATCAGTTATTGCTTCATTTCTCCTTTTTGATGGTATTTTACTAATATCAACATAATCCTGTGCACTGCCTTCTGGTAAAAAGCTTCCAGGTGAAACAAATTCGATTCGATCGACATATATATCTATGTCGATTTGTGTTCCTGAAATAAGATAATCTCTATGACCAATTGCATTACAGAGAGCTTCTGTTATTGCTATAGCTGGGTAAGACCATACATGACTGGCGCCACCTGCAGCTTTTCGTATACCAGTTTTACTGTTATTTTTAATAAATTTCTCAGCTTCATTTAATTGCTCAATGAGATTTATTTTATATTCTTTAGCATCGATGACTTCATCTGAACCTTTATTTTTGCCTGGCCATTTTCTCATGTGTATCAAAGGGAAGGTTTCAGGGCATTTATCTACAAAATACATTCCTGCTATTGTTAGATATCCATCATCTGTTATTAAACCTACACTTTTTAATTGCTTGATAGAGAGGTTTTTATCAGTATTGGTGCCCTCTTTATATTTTTTATTCAGTGATTGAAAGGTAAATTCACTTGCTTTGTATTCAGTTGGGGTTAAATCATAGGATATTTTTCGCTTAGAAATTGTATAATTTGTTATTTCATTTATGGAAGTCAGTTCATATGTTGAACCTGAATATCTACGATATATACGTTCATGGATGTTGCCAAAACTATTATCTCTATAGACTACAATATCTCCTTTATGAACAGGAATATCAATCTTGATTACGATTCTTGACTCATCTGTTACTATATGTGATACATTATATTTGATAGCTGGATAAACTTTCGTTCTTATGAAATCAACAAAATACTTTTGCTCATTATCCACTTTTTCTGAATCTAAACCTTTAGCATATCCGTTATTAGCTACACCAATATAGATACTGCCACCATTTTCATTTGCAAAAGCGACTACAGTTTTGACCCATCCTTCAGGATTTTTTCTATTAAGCTGAAGCTTAAATTCATAATTTTCTGTTTCAAAATTTTGAATGTTATTCTCATATTCTTTTATAGTCTTCAAAGTAACACCTCATTTTTAAATAATTATACCACAATTACGTCGCTAGAAAAAAAGAACAATTGATTAAATATGGTAGCTTATTTGCAGACATAATACCACTTGCTTATGTAAAGTAAAATTAAGGAAATTCACACAGACATTTTGACATTCAAATACATATAACTTATAATCGCATTGAACACGTATCAGAAATAAGAGGTGAAAGCATGCGGAGAAAATCCAGGGTAGCAGACACATTGAAGCAAATCTGTGCAGACATCAGTCTTTCTTCTATACAGGAAGGCTATGAGGGGGTCAGTGCACAGCAGCTATCCGAATTCATGGGGATGGATCGGGCAAATGTAAGTAAAGAACTGAATCAGCTTTTTCAGGAGGATGCAGTCATCAAAATTACCGGGCGGCCTGTCTATTATTTTGATAGGGAACGAATGGAGGAATTGCTGGCACATCCGCTGGACACCTGCACTGTACCATCCCTGCAGGATTTTCTGCAAGGGCACAGGGAGGATACAGAAAATGATTTTGACAAGCTGATTGGAAGCGATAAAAGTCTAAAGACGATGATAAACAAAGCGAAGGCTGCGATGATCTATCCGCCGTTTGGTCTGCATACCTTACTGGTAGGCCCGACAGGAGCCGGTAAGACAATGTTTGCGGAAATCATGTACCAGTATGCAAAGGATCACGGCGTATTGAATAAGACAGCACCATTTGTCATATTTAACTGTGCCGAATATGCGGACAATCCGCAGCTTTTGCTGGGACAGCTGTTTGGTTATGTCAAAGGTGCTTATACCGGAGCGGAGCGGGAAAATGAGGGACTTGTGGAAAAAGCACAGAATGGAGTTCTGTTTCTCGATGAAATTCATCGCCTGCCTCCGGAAGGACAGGAAATGCTGTTCATGCTGCTGGATAAGGGAGAATACCGTAAGCTGGGTGCCAATGAGACAAGCAAGGATGCAAGGGTGCTCATCATAGCCGCTACGACGGAAAATCTGGAATCCAGTTTGCTGCAGACCTTCCTGCGCAGAATACCGATGACAATAACCATGCCTTCTCTGGAGGATCGCTCAATTGAAGAACGTTACGAGCTGATTGAAAAATTTTTCAGGCAGGAATACAATCAGGTAAAAATACCAATCCATGTAAAAGCGAAGGTCATGCGTGCTTTGCTTTCCTATGACTGTAAAGGAAATATCGGTCAGCTGAAAGCGGATATCCGTCTGCTTTGTGCAAATGGTTTTTTAGAGCATATCTCACGACAGGATGAAGTAATTCGCATTACGCTGTCTCTGCTGCAGGAGCATATTTACCATGGACTTTTGAATTCCGGCAAACAGAAGGAAGTGGATGATTTTTTGACCATGCATGATCAGGATGTATTTGTGTATGATCAGGAGACAAAGCTGGAGCGCTATGATGGAGAATTTTTGAACATCTATGAGGAAATGAATCGCCGTTTTCAGGATTATGAGGCAAAGGGGTATGATAATACAAAAATCAATCACCATATGCGTACCTATATAGAAACCTACATAAAGACATTGAGCAATCAGATTGAAGAGTCGGGAAGTGAAGCGATGCTGTATAAAATCGTTCCGATTCATGTGTATCATGCAGTGGAGGTCGCATTGCAGCTCGCCCAGCAAAGGCTTGGTTATCCGATTTCCAAAAAGGTGTATACTGCAATGGCCCTGCATATTTCCGCACTGCTGGAAAATAAACGCAAGGAGCATGAGCTGAATCCGAATGTATACGATGTATTGAGTGAAAATCCGAATGAGTACCATGTGGCGATGGATATCATGAGCTTTCTTCAGAAGGAACTGGAAATCACGTTTCCACCGCAGGAAATCGTCTTTTTCACGATGTTTCTGTGTATAGAAAAGGACAAACCGCAGGTTAACGGAGCCATTGCGCTTCTTGCGCTGGCACATGGTAACGGTGTGGCACGCAATATGGTGGATGTTGCCAATGCCCTGCTGGATACGCGGCACGGTCATGCGCTGGATATGAGTCTGCATCAGAGTGTTGATGATTTTCTGGATACGGTAACCCGCAAGGTAAAGGAAATTGATGAGGGAAAGGGTGTGCTGATTCTCGTTGATATGGGATCGCTGTTGTCCTTTGGTGAAATTATCACACAGAAAACCGGCATCCCGACGAAGACGATTGATATGATATCCACCCCGTTTGTGCTGGAGGCATTGCGTAAAACCATGCTGAGTGAGTATACGCTGGAGGATTTGTATCGTGAGCTTAGAAGCTATACACCGTATATCGGCAAGCTGTATTCCAAGGAAATCAAGCAGAAGGCATTGCATCAGTATGTTATCGTAACAACCTGTTTGAGCGGGGAAGGAGCTGCGGTGAAGCTGGGAGAGCTGATTCGTTCTGCGATTCCTGCCATTGATGAATACCATATTGATATCGTGCCGTGTAATACGGAATCCTTTCAGGACAAGCATCTGGAAAACAAACGTATTCTTGCCGTTGTAGGAGCCAGGGATCTGTACCTGGAGGATACGCTGTATATATCAAGTGACAAAATTATTTTAGAGGATGGTCTGGCGACGATTGCACAGATCATATCCACGGCTGTAGGTGTGGAGGACAGTGAACCGGTTTCCTCAAATATCGTTATGAATAACTTCTTGAAGGAGTCACTGGTTTTTCTGGATCCGGTAAAGGCGGATGATGTAATTCGCAAGTCTTTCCAGGTCATATCCAAGATGTGGGATATCGAGGATTACAACCGGATTCTAATTGGCTATATGATGCATACAGGATGTATGATTGAGCGCTGCATTCGGGGGGCAGATATGGATTATACGGATTGTGAAAAGCGTATTAAGCGTAATGAAAAGCTGTATCACCTAGTACGTACCGCTATGAAAATCATTGAGCGGGAGTTTCAGATTCGTATCAGTGACACAGAAGTGGCCTATATTATGGATAACTTTGACACAGAATAACACACAAGCTGAAAGAACAGGAAAAGTGCTGATAAACAGGCACTTTTTTATTTTGGCACGGGAATTGCTACAGGATAAGTGAAGGTTGTAAGAAAGGAGAAATGTATGGAGGATAATGTATGGGTCTTCGTCTGTACACATGGAAGATTCGGAGAAGAATTGATTAAATCCGCTGAGATGATTGCTGGTGAGACAGAGAATGTATTCTCGTTTTCCCTGCTTCCCGGTATGCCGCCGGAGGATTACCGTTCCATGCTGGAGCAGCAGCTGGAGAAGCTGCAGGGTGGTAAGGTGCTGTGCCTGGTAGACTTGTTTGGAGGAACACCGTGTACGACGTGTGCAATTCTGTCAAAAACCTATGATATGCAGATACTATCGGGATTGAATCTGGCTATGTATATCGAGGTTACATCACTGAAAGGGAACTATCCTATTGATGAATTGAAATCTGTAGGGCTTTCCACTTTAAAGGAAAGTGGAAAGGATGTTGTAAAGCTGCTGAGCGAACGATAGGAGGAATGTACGATGGCAGAGATTCGTTTGATTCGCATAGATTTTCGTCTGATCCATGGTCAGGTGGTCACAAAATGGGTAAAGCAGGCTAACGCTGATCGAATCATTATTGTAAATGATGCATTGGCACAGGATGAATTTTTAGGGAGTGTATATAAAATGGCGGCACCTTCCGATGTACGCGTAAGTATTTTCACCATAGACAAGGCGATTACAAAATGGGAGAAAAATCAGTTTGGGGAAGGAAATGTATTGATGCTGTTTAAATCCGTAGAGGATGCACGAAGTATGCAGAAAAGAGGATTTCCGATGAAAGCATTGCAGATCGGTGGTCTGGGAGGCGGCAACGGACGCGTAAATACGCCAAGCGGAATCTCCTTTGATGCAAAGGATGCCACACTGCTAAAGGAAATACAAAATGAGGGATGTGAGGTGTACATACATGTAGTGCCAAGTCAGCAGAAGTATGAAATCAATAAGGTCATAGAAAATCTGGAATTTTAAAGAAAGAGAGGAGAGGATTTTATGAATACATTCTTATTAGCGATGTTGTGCGGTATCTGGTATTTCCTGTCTAGTATTGATTTTGGATACACCATCAGCGAAACACTGGGGGCACCTGCTCTGATTGGAGCTGTTCTGGGAGTTGCGACCGGTCATCTGCAGGAGGGACTGATTTTAGGGGGAACGATTGAGTTGATGTATCTGGGAATTATATATCCTGGAGGGACTGTACCGGCAGATGGATCGGCTGCGGCATTGATTGCCATTCCAATCGCCATTAAAACAGGAATGGAGCCGGCTGCAGCCCTGGTGATTGCTGTACCTTTCGGAATTTTAGGCGGCTGGGTTTATAATCTGAAATATACAGTAAACTCCTTCTTTGTACATAAGGCAGACAAATACGCAGAAGAAGGAAATGTAAAGGGTATGACGCGCTGTGCCAGAGAATGGCCGCTGCTGTTCATGTTCTGTATCACCTTCCCTGAGATTTTCCTGGCAAATTTGGTAGGACCGGATGTTGTATCCAATATACTGAACATGCTGCCGGAATGGGCAATGCACGGAATTGAGGTTGCGGGTGGTGTCATGCCTGCCATCGGTTTTGCTATTGCAGTTTATACGATTGGAAAACGTGATCTCGTACCGTTCTTTGTAATCGGATATTTCCTGGTTGTATATTTTGAACTGGATGTTATGGCAGTTGCAGTATTTGCGACATCTATCGCTTTACTGATTTACTGGATGACAAACAAAAAGGAATTAGCGCCTGCTGTAGAGGAGGATGATGACTAATGGAAACAATTGAAAAGAAGCTTACCAAGAAAGACATAACCCGTTCCTATATCCAGTGGAGATTGCTTGCTGAGGTATCTCACTCCTATGAACGTTATCAGTCTTTGTCTATGGCAGTAACCTTATCGAAGCCATTACGTAAATTATACACTGACGATGAAGAGTATAGAAAGGCTCTGGTACGTCATATGCAGTTCTTCAATACGGAGGCAACCATTGGTGCTATTATTCCCGGTATCGTTTTATCGCTGGAGGAGGATCGTGCAAATGGTGCTGAAATTCCGGATGAGGTCATAGCATCGATTAAGACAGGGCTTATGGGGCCTATGGCAGGTATTGGTGATACGCTGTACTGGGGAACCATCAAGGCAATTTATGCATCGGTAGCCGCGACTATGGCATTATCAGGAAACTCCATCGGAATGATAGTTGCATTAATTTTGTTTCCGATTTGCGGGTTTACGATTGGGTACTTTATGTGGCATATGGGATATCGTATCGGTAGTACCAGTATTTCCAAAATCCTGCAAAGCGGTGTTGTAAACAAAATTATTCAGGCCTGCAGTATACTGGGGCTGATGATGATGGGGGCACTGTCTGCAAGCTATGTTACATTAACTACAACAGCTGGTATGAAAATAGAAAACAGCGATCCTATTCTGGTACAGCAGATTCTGGATGAAATCATTCCGGGTATTCTGCCGTTAGCTGTTATTGCTCTGATATTCTTTGCCATAAAGAAAAAGGGTATGAAGTTTAATCTGTATATCATTATCATTATTGTACTGAGTCTGGTTGGTGCATTCTTTGATATCGTATAGGAAAAAATCTTATCGTCTGTGTTTAGAAACCATTTCTTTACAACGAAAGCTTACCAGATAAGGGGAGGAATTTATGGATAAATATAAACAAGATGTAGCAGCCGCTGTAGATGCAGAGTTTGATCACCTATGGAAGCTGGCATCCTATATTCATGCAAATCCTGAAATAGCCTTTGAAGAGAAGAAAGCTGCATCTGCACTTTCTTCTTATCTGCATGAGGCAGGATTCATTGTGGAAACAGGTATTGCAGGATTGGAAACAGCCTTCAAGGCTGTATTTAAAAAAGGAGACGGCCCCAGAATCGCTGTGCTTGCTGAATATGACGCTCTACAGGGATTGGGGCATGCCTGCGGACATAACTTGATTGCGACAAGTGCACTGGGCTGTGCCGTTGCTGTAAAGCATGCATTGGAACACAGTGATCTGCAGGGAAGCATTGAGGTATATGGTACTCCTGCTGAAGAAGACGGCGGTGGAAAAATCATCATGCTGGATCATGGTGTGTTTGACGGTCTGGACGCGGTATTTTTAATGCATCCAACCAGTGCCATGGCAAGAATCGGCGGGGAATGTGCTTCCTTTACGGATTTTGTAATTGAATATTTTGGAAAAAGCGCCCATGCGGAATCTCATCCGGAAAATGGAATCAATGCCCTGGATGCCGCAAATCTCTTCTATCAGGCTATAGGTCTTACCCGCCAGCAGCTGAGAGATTCGATTCATGTCTGCTGTATCCTGGCAGAAAGTGAAAAGGATATCGGCCGGATTCCCGATTATGCAAAGCTGGAGGTTGAGATTTCCACTATGCGCGTGAAGGATATTGAGACAACGAAGCAGAAGATTATCAATATTGCGGAGGGAATGGCCCTTGCCAGCGGCTGCCGGGTGTCCTATAAGGAAATTCCAGGCTATTATGGACGTATGCCAAATGCTGTTTTGGGTGAGCTTTGCCGTCAGGAAATGCTGGCCCTTCAGGAGCCGATGATGGAAGGTATGCCAAGTGATGCCGGAGGAGAGGATTTGGGAAATGTATCCCGTGTGATTCCTGCCTGCAACCTGTACATGACACTGCTTCCGGAAAAGAAAATATCCGGACATACAGAGCAATTCCGTGAGCTTGCGATATCTGATGCAGGAAAGCACTGTCTGGATGTTTCCAGTAAGGGTATGGCAAACAGTATAGTACGGTTGTTTCAGGAGCCGGATCTGCTGAAGCAGGCCAAAGAGGAGCTGAAGCGTCGTCAGAAGGAGGAGGCTGCGAATGAATAATATCGGAGTATACGGTCTTGGTGTAATGGGGCAATCCCTGGCGCGTAATATCATGAGTAAGGGTTTTACCGTATCCATATATAATATAGAAACGGAAGTAACAGAAAAGCTGGCGAAGACCTATCCTTCCTTAGATGGTTACATGAGTCTGGAAGACTTTGTGAATAGTCTGGAACAGCCGCGTAAAATCATTTTAATGGTGACAGCCGGCCGGGTAGTGGATAGTGTAATCAATTCCCTAAAGCCTCTTCTTGAGCAGGGGGATATTCTGATTGATTGCGGTAATTCCTTTTATGAGGATACAGAACGCAGAATGCAGGAGCTGGAAGAGCTTGGTTTACGGTTTATCGGAAGCGGCGTTTCCGGTGGAGAAAAGGGTGCCTTGTATGGGCCTAGTATCATGCCATCGGGTGATTATGCTGCCTATCGTGAGATTGAAGAAATTTTTACTGCAATGGCCGCCAAAAATGAGGATGGAAGCTCCTGCTGTACCTATATCGGCAGGAAAGGCTCCGGGCATTTTGTAAAGATGGTGCATAACGGTATTGAATATGCGGATATGCAGCTAATTGCTGAATGCTATGGAATAGGAAAGCGGCTGTTTCCTAATGACCGTACAGCTGTTCAAAAGATATTCGGACAACTGAATAAGGACAATCTGAAATCCTATCTTCTTGATATTACGCAGGATATTTTGGATAAAAAGGAGGATGGGGAATGGCTGCTTGATAAGGTATTAGATGTCGCAAAGCAGAAGGGCACTGGCAAATGGACAGCTCGTGTATCATTGGAATACGGCGTACCTGTACCAAGTCTTTTAGAAGCTGTGGAGGCTAGATTTTTATCCGCAATGAAAGAAGAACGTATTGCGGCACAGGAGTGCTGTAACAGTGAAGAAGTGCTCTGCAAGGGGGATGCGTCCTTGACTGACAGTCTGTATAAGGCTATGCTGCTGGCGAAAACGAGTATATACGCGCAGGGCTTTGCTTTGATATCCAGTGTAAATAAGGAATGTAGCTATGGCATTGATATGAAACAGCTGTCAGTTATATGGCAGAATGGCTGTATCATTAAATCAGAATTTTTGAAAGAAATTTACCAGGCTTATGAGAAAAATCCGGATGTCAGCAACCTGCTTGTTTCCCCTGTATTTATAAAGCATATACAGGAATGCAGAACAGCGTTGCAGGAAGTGATTCACTATGCGATGGAACAGAGGTTATATGTACCTGTTTTGTGCAGTGCGCTGAATTATATAAACGGCTATACTTCCGCAGAGCTGGAAACCAATCTGATTCAGGCACAGCGGGACTGCTTTGGTGCACATACCTATGAGCGTGTGGATCAGGAAGGGGTATTTCACAGCGATTGGCTGAAATAATGTAAAAAAGGCTGTGAGAGCCTGGCTTTTCATAAAAGATTAAATAGAAGGGAAGCTTCAAATTCATTGTTATCATGCAAGGGTTTGAGGCTTTTTTATTTTATATCCTGTTTCGGTTAGGCTGTACGTATTTTTTATTTGGACATAGGACACATGAAGGATAGGAATTGCTGGAAATTTTCCGTGCTACAGAACGGATGTAAGTTGAAAAGAGCATTATAATGGTAAGCTGAGGAAAAGATAACAGTATCCATTATTATGTCAAAGTGCTTCAGAAGTTTTTTCATTCAGCATAAGAGTCTTCGTGTTGATATAGAATGTTAAGAAGATTATAAAATCAAAGAGGTTAATGATGGACATGTAATGTTTCCTCATCATGAAAAGTCACGCAAAATTTATAAATTTCGACAGAAAACGACATTGGTTTACTTCTGGACATATTTAAATTATTGTTAGTGGTAGAATCAGGAAATGGATGGAGGGAATTTTATGACGGATACATTGACAAAGGATTTATATGAAGAAATTACAAATCTTCTGCATGACATGGGGACACCTGCGCATATCAAAGGTCACTATTATCTTCGTACTGCTATTCTGGAGGTTTATTTTCACCCGGAGCTGCTAAAGAACATGATGAACGGCTTGTATGCATTGATTGCGGATACCTACGATACGACATCTTCCTGTGTGGAAAGAAGCATCCGCAATGCTGTAGAGGCAACACTGGATCGAGGAGATGTGGATTTTCTATACTCTGTTTTTCGTAATACAATCAGCAAAAATAAAGGAAAACCGATAAATAGAGAATTTATTATGATGGTCGTGGATGTCCTGCGTGTCCGGCATATGTGAAAACAGCTTAGTTTTCTTATATTTACAATAAGCTAAATTATGCTAATATCGCCGCAAAAACAGTCAGAAGCTGACAACCTCTGACGTTTTTATCAACGGATTTGGAAAATAAGGGAAATGCGGCTTGACTTATTTTAATTTGCAGGTATCATATAAGAAGAAACGCGAGGAAAAGTGTGCAATACGTGATATCGTATTGGATGCTTTTTTGTATTCTGAAGGAAAGGATGCCTGCTTGTTTACAGAAGCATAGAGAAATGGCAGGAATTTAGGGATAAATTGTGAGATTAACTGTAGATGATATCAAACGACAGACAAAGAGTGAGACAAAGCTGATCAAGGCCAGAAAGGTCCAGCAGGAAAATCTGATCAGAAAAATATATATAACAAAGACACAAAGCGAATATCATGTGGAAGCACGGATGGAGACCCTGAGCGGGAAGTTTTATGCCACGCTGCAGTTCACCTTAAACTCTGAGAGTGATGTGGATTATTATTTCTGCAGCTGTAAGCGTACAAAGATTTGTGAGCATCTGCTGGCGGTGCTGTATCAAATCCATGACTTGCAGCCGGAAAAATTTCCTTTTTCCTATGAACGAAAGGTTGAGGAGCAGGAGACGATACAAGCAAAATCTCCGGCTTCCCTTCCTTTACCACAGCTGCAGCAGAAGGATACATCCATGCGGACAAGAGCACGTGAGGAGTTTGCGGAAAGAAATGCCGCTCCCGTGAAAAAGAAAGCATTGCAGAAGGAGATTGTCATAGAGCATCAAAATATCGAAGCGATGGTGAAGGAAAATACAAGACGTCGGGAGCTGATGAAGCAGTTTGCGATATCCAGTCATATTCTGTCTGAGAGTAAGGTGTATTATCAGGAGCTGCAAAATCGTGAGCATGTGGAAAAGGTACATCTTTTTGTAGAGGCAGAATGCTCTGATCAGCAGCATATGTACATTTCATTAAAGATTGGTGATAGAAAATGGTACACCGTCAGCAGTCTTACGGATTTCTTTGAACGGCTTGCCCGCCAGAGCTATGCACAATATGGTATGTCTTTGGCTTTTACTCATTCCATCAGCCGTTTTGATGAGGATAGTCAGGAGCTGATAAAATTTCTGAAAAACTGTTTCTATGAAGGAAAGACGCTTGTATCCAACCCGAGTGTCATGGAGATTCCTCCCCTGTATATGGATGAATTTTATGAGCTGCTGGGACGCCTGCCGCAGCGCTACCGCAATATTCAGATGAAGGATAAACGGCAGCTGCTTGATATCCGTGTAAAAAGCGAAGAGGATTTCATTCTGCTTACCTTTCGCAACTGGTCTTTGCTGAAAAGCGGAATCCGGGGCAGACATCATTTATACCGTATGCAGGATGATACGCTGTACCGCTACCGTTTTGATGAGCAGGGGAAATGCCTGGAGCTGATAGATTCTTTAAGTGAACAGCAGCTGTATGTCCGTAATGAGGAATTTCCTGATTTTTATAAATATGTATTAAGTGAAATACGGGATTATGCAAACATGTATGGGATTGCGAAGTATGCCTATACACTGGAGCCGATCGGTCTGGAGCTGTATGGAGATATTGATGAGCTTGGAAGGGTTTATTTTCAGCTGGATGTGTTGTATGAGGACGAGCGGATCCCCGGATTTCAGAACAATCAGGAATATTTACCACTGAAGCAGGAAATTGTTGAAAATTTCATACGGCCGTATGCGGATATCATACAGCCGGAGGAGCATTGTGCCCTGTTTCATGATGTGAGTGAAACCCTGCTGGAGTTCATGCGTGACGGTCTGCCATTTCTTTCTGGATATTGCGAGATTTTCGTCAGTGATGTGTTGAAAAATATGAACAAGAAGCATGTAGTAAATCTGCAGGCAGGACTTCGTTTTGCCGGTAATCTTCTGGAGATTGATTTACATAGCCGTGATATTCAGAAGGAGGAACTGCTGGATGTTCTTCGTGCCTATCGAAGGAAAAAGCATTTCTATCGGTTGAAGAACGGAAAGCTGCTGAATCTGAAAAGTGATCAGCTGGAGGAGCTGGATACGATGATGCAGGAGTTTCATATTGAAGAAGCGCAGCTGCAGCAGAATTGCATTCAGCTTCCTGGATACCGCTTATTTATGCTGGATGCCTTTACAAAGGACAGCGATCATATCGCATTCCATAAGGAAGAGGTCTTGCAGCATGTGCTGGACTCATTTGGATCAATCAATGCGCAGGATATTCAAATTCCACAGCGCTACAGAGAGCTTTTACGTGATTATCAGAAGGATGGCTTCCGCTGGCTGAAGCTGATGCACCGTTATGGCTTCGGCGGGATTCTGGCGGATGATATGGGACTGGGAAAGACCTTGCAGGTCATCGCCTTTTTGGAAAGTGAGCGGCAGCAAGGACGCACGAGTATTGTTGTTGTCCCAAGCAGTGTGCTGTATAACTGGGAGGATGAGGTACGTAAATTTGCCAGTGATCTGGAGGTATGCTGTATCACCGGTTCCCAGGCAAAGCGTGAGGAGCTAATTCGCAGCAGTATGGATATGGATTTGCTGATTACTTCCTATGACTATCTGAAACGGGATATTGCCTATTATGAGAACCGTACCTTTTTCTATAAGATTCTGGATGAGGCGCAATATATTAAAAATCAGCGGACGATGAATGCGACAAGCACCAAGCGGCTCAAAAGTCACCATGCCCTGGCGCTTACCGGTACACCGATTGAAAATTCACTGGCAGAGCTGTGGAGTATCTTTGATTTCCTGATGCCGGGATATCTGTTTGATTATCGTTTCTTCTCACATCATTTTGAGAAGGAAATCGTTATGGAAAAGCATAAGGAGAAGCAGGAGCAGCTGAAGAAGATGGTACAGCCGTTTATTTTGCGAAGGGTGAAGAAGGATGTGCTGCAGGAGCTGCCGGAGAAAACGGAGACAACCTTGAGCATCGCCTTTGATGAAGCAGAGGAAACGATGTATATGGCGAATCTTGCACAGGTGAATAAGGAGCTGCAGCAGGAGCTGGATCTGGTTAAGACAAACCGGTTTCAGGTACTGGGGATGCTGATGCGTTTGCGGCAGCTATGCTGTGATCCGCGTCTTGTATACGATGAGGTAACGCAGCCATCCAGCAAGCTGAAGGCGTGTATGGAGCTGGTGAGCTCTCTTGTGGATAACAACAAGTCTGTCCTGCTGTTCTCTAATTTTACTTCTATGCTTGATCTGATTCAGGTGGAGCTGCAGCATTTGCATATCCCGTATTTCCGTATGGATGGAAGTACCGGAAAGGAAGATCGAAGAGAGCTGGTGCAGAAGTTCCAGGATAAGGAGCGAAAGGTATTTTTGATTTCATTGAAATCCGGAGGAACTGGTATCAATCTAACAGCGGCGGAAGCGGTAATTCATTATGATCCGTGGTGGAATGTATCAGCGGAAAATCAGGCGAGTGATCGTGCGTATCGGATTGGACAAAATTCCAGTGTGCAGGTGTATAAGCTGATTATGCGGAATACGGTGGAGGAACGCATTCAGCATCTGCAACAGATGAAGAAGGAGCTTGCGGATATCTTTGTGGAGGAGAATGAGGCAAATATCATGAAGATGGATAAGGAGCAGATTTTGGAGCTCTTGAAGGTTAATGGATAATATAAGGTGTATAAGAAAGAGACTGCGGTTTACAGACAGTCTCTTTTACATTTCAGCTTTCAGTTGTGACCGATGAAGTTTCTGGGATTTTTTTGATACAGAATTTCTTTCTGCTTGTTGGAGCTGATGTGGGTGTAAATCTGGGTGGTGGTGATGGAGCTATGCCCCAGAATATGCTGTATATAGCGGATATCTACATCCTCCTCGAGCAGTTGTGTCGCAAAGGTATGCCGAAACATATGCGGAGTAAGATGCTGGGGGATTTTCAGTATTTTTTCATAACGGGCAATTAGAAGGCGAACGGATTGTTCGGATAATGGATTGCCTAGCTTATTGATAAAAAAGTAGCCGCTGGTTTCTATTTCTTTTTGAAATAGAGAACGGTAAGAATACAGAATCTTCAAAACATCCGGATTTCCAATCTGCAGAATGCGCTCCTTTGCGCCTTTACCGTAAATACGGACATACCGTTCACGCAGATTGATTTCATCATCCTTGACATGACAGAGCTCTGAGACTCTCATACCGGTGGAAAAAAGAAGCTCCAAAACAGCGGCATTGCGTGTGCATACCTTACGCTGGTAGCTGGTTTTACAATCCTTCATTTCATCGTAAACACGGCTGAAGATCGAGGACAGTGTGCAGATGTGTGATATAGGCAAGCAGAGATTCTTTTTGGATATCATAGCTGTAAAGCTCCATGAAGGATAAAAATTATTTCAGATCAATCTGATATGCCTTTAACGTATGGGCATTCAGTTCTTTGGCGATAGTGCATCCTGCAAATACTTTATGGCACGTTTTCTTAAAAAGCCGATATAAAGAAAAATAATAACAGGTAGTTTTAGTGTAATTATAAAAATCAGACAATATTCCAAAGAAAAAAAGTCCCTAAAACAGGGACTTTCATCAGCTAGTAGATTAAACTCATCACTTAACTTCATGGTGATAACTTCTAAACACTGAACTTGCTTTCTTTATAACCATTGCTTTTTTTTAAAATCGTATTATAATAAAATGGGTTATCTCGTTAAAAAAATACCTGATAAAAATAAAATATGCTAACTGAATAATAAAATAAATAAAAGTTATACACTTAGACATGTGAGGGAGTGTTAATATGCTAGATAAGATTTTTGCGAATCCGTTATATAAGAAATACAGAGAATGGATTTTATGTATTATGGATTTGAGCATTGTATTATTATCTTTCTTTATTGCATATTGGGCAAAGATAGATTTTGATATAAGAAAAATTAATCATATACAAATACATGAGCTTTTCATCGTATTATTTACAATTTTAGTTGTATATACCGTTAGCTTTTTTATCTTTAAAATACACAAGAGTTTATGGAAATATATAGGTACTATTGAAAGTGTTCGAATTAGTGTTTCTGTTTTATGTGCAAGTGCAGTATTGAGCTTAATTGTCTTTTTTACATCAATTAGAGGGTTTTATATTAGCGTTATTTTTGTGGCAGGGATACTGTCTATTTTAATGATGTTTAATTTAAGGCTGGCATATCGCTTGTTAAGGCACTATTCAAACAGAGACAGATACAGAGAAAATATTATCATCATAGGTGCAGGAGATGCAGGTTATATTTTATTGAAAGAAATATTGCAGAACAATAAGATGAAGGTAAATGTTATAGGTTTTGTGGATGATAAGCGCACAAATAAGATGATTGCAGGATACAGTGTCCTTGGTACAACATATGACCTTCCCGAAATTGTCCAAAAGTACCCTGTAAATCTAGCATATCTTGCAATACCAAGTGCGACAAAGAGCGAATTAAGAAGAATCAATGATATTTGTCAGGCTATAAATCTTAAAATAAAAATAATGAAGAAAGCAGATACACTTTTAGAAGATATGAATGAATCGTATTTTCCTATTTGTGATATTTCCATTGAAGATTTGCTGGGCCGAGGTGAAATTCGTCTTGAACAATCAGAAGTAAACTCTTATATAGCTGGCAAGGTTATTACAGTAACCGGTGCAGGAGGATCTATTGGTTCTGAATTGTGTCGTCAAATTGTTAAATTTAAACCAAAGGCATTGTTGATGTTGGATATCAACGAAAATTCCCTTTATATGCTGGAACAGGAGTTTAACAGAGATAGGATGCATGGAAAGCTGGATACATCTATCGAGATTATTTCTCTAATTGTATCCATTCGCGAATATAAATCAATTTGTGATATATTTAAAGAATACCTACCCGATGTAGTATTTCATGCGGCAGCGCATAAGCATGTGCCGTTGATGGAAACAAGACCTCAAGAAGCAATAAAGAATAATGTGTTTGGTACAAAAAATGTTTTGCGTGCTTGTATCAAAAGCAGAGTTTCCAGATTTATTTTGATCAGTACGGATAAGGCTGTGAATCCTACCAATGTCATGGGGGCAACCAAGCGTCTAACAGAGATGCTTCTGCAGGCATACGGTAAGAATGGAGTGACAAAGATGGCAGCTGTCCGTTTTGGTAATGTTCTAGGTTCAAATGGATCGGTAATCCCTATATTTAAACAGCAAATACTTGAGGGAGGACCAATTACGATTACCAACAAAAACATTGTACGTTATTTTATGACTATACCCGAGGCGGCACAACTGGTATTACAGGCAGGATATTATGCGGATAAAGGTGAAATCTTTATTTTGGATATGGGGGAGCCAGTGAAGATTTTAGATTTGGCTGAGAAGATGGTACAGTTATCTGGATTGCGACCATATGAGGATATTGATATTGTAGAAATAGGGCTACGTCCAGGGGAAAAGATGTTTGAAGAATTGCGTATTGATGGTGAAGTAACTGTGAAAACCAAAAACAATCTAATTTTAAAAAACACTGTGATGGGAATTACAGAGCTGGAAATAGAAGAAAAGCTAAGCTGTTTGCATAATGCATTAAATGAACAATTGTCAAAAGAGGAATACAGAGATTTGATTCTAAAACTTATAAAAAACGAAGAGAGGGAAATCGTATGACAGAAGAAATTACTGAAATGAATATACCGTTTTCACCTCCTGATATTACAGATGCGGAAATTCATGAGGTTATAGATACACTGAAATCAGGCTGGATTACTACAGGACCTAAAACGAAGCTGTTTGAAAAAAGGTTGGCAGAGTATTGCGGGACAAGCAAGGTGGTATGTTTGAACTCTGCAACAGCGGCATTGGAAATGACGTTGCGTTTACTGGGGATTGGTTTTGGAGATGAGGTCATTGTGCCAGCTTACACATATACGGCCTCTTGTAGTCCTATATGTCATGTTGGTGCTACTCCGGTTATGGTAGATACATTGAATGATTCCTTTGAATTGAATTATAACGCGATAAGCGAGAAGATTAATAAAAAGACAAAAGCAATCATCACCGTAGATATAGCGGGGGTTTTGTGTGATTATGAAAGAATTTTTAGGGAAGTAAATAAAAATAAAGATATGTTTACTCCAACAAATGATTTGCAAAAGATATTTAATCGTGTAATTGTAATTGCGGACAGTGCCCATGGTATCGGTGCTGAGGCAAAGGGATTGAAATCAGGATGTTGGGCAGACTTTACTACCTTTTCCTTTCATGCTGTCAAAAATTTGACGACGGCAGAAGGTGGGGCAGTTACATGGAGGGTATGTAAAGGCTTAGAAGATGAGTTGATATATAAACAATATCAGTTATTATCACTGCATGGACAAAGCAAAGATGCATTAAATAAAATGAAAGCGGGAGCATGGGAATATGATGTTTTATCCCCTGCATACAAATGTAATATGACAGATATACAGGCAAGTATTGGATTGGCACAGCTTGAACGCTATGAAAATATATTGTGGAAACGGCATAGAATTATTGAAAAATATAAGAATGGTTTGCGTACAGATAAGGTACTTGTAGTGCCACATACAGGCATTGATTATACATCAAGTGGACATTTGTATATGATACGGATAGCTAATGTCGGTGAGCGTGAGAGAAATGAAATCATTGTTAAGATGGCAGAAAAGGGAATTGCCTGCAATGTTCATTATAAGCCTTTGCCATTGCTTACAGCGTATAAACAGCTTGGCTTTAACATAGATAACTATCCGAACGCATATAAGCTGTATTGTAATGAGATAACCTTGCCTCTCTATAATGAATTGCATGATGAGCAAGTAGATTATATTATCAATGAGCTCAATGCCATATTGGAGGATTTTTAAATGCTGTTAAGGAAGTGGGATGATCTGCCTGCGTCTATGAAATTAGATGAGGTCTTTGCTTATTACAAAATATTAAAGAAAAGAAAAATCAGCTTGTTTATTAAAAGAATATTTGATATCAGCATTTCCTTGTTTTTATTGATATTACTGTGTCCTATTATGCTTGTCATCACTTTAATTATTAAACTAGACTCAAAGGGACCTGCTTTTTTTAAGCAAGAACGTGGTACACAATATAACAGAACTTTTGAAATCATGAAGTTTCGGACGATGGTAAGTGATGCGGAAGAGTATGGCACAAGGGTAACCGCTTATAACGATTCTCGTATTACTAAGGTAGGTGGTTTATTGCGCAAATATCGGATTGATGAAATCCCTCAGTTAATAAACGTGCTAAAAGGCGATATGAGCTTTGTTGGGGCTCGTCCCGAGGTGGCTGAGTATATCGAGAGCTATACTGATGAAATGATGGCTACGCTCTTATTGCCGGCAGGAATTACATCTATGGCAAGTATAAAATTTAAAGATGAAGAACGATTATTAAGAGATTATATGAGGTGTAATGAGGGGGTGAGTATCAATCTAGCATATACGGAGTATGTATTGCCTATGAAAATGAAATACAATACAGAATATTTGAAGAATTTCAAAATAATGAATGATATAAAAATATGCTTTAAAACAGTATTGGCAGTATGCAGGAAAAAGGATGATGCAGGTGAATGATTTAATTTCAATTATAACTCCCTTATACAATGGGGAGAGATATATCGAACAGACAATTAAAAGCGTTTTGGCACAAACCTATGAAAACTGGGAGATGGTTATCGTTGATGATTTATCTACAGATCGCAGTGTTGAACTTATAAAAGGATATGTACAGAAAGATAAGCGGATTCGCTTTTATACACTTTCTGAAAAGGGTGGAGCTTCAATAGCAAGAAACAAAGCGATATTAGAAGCAAAAGGAGATTATATTGCCTTTCTGGATTCGGACGATGTTTGGAAACCGAATAAGCTGGAGAAGCAATTGGCCTTCATGAGAGAGAAGGATATTGATTTCTCTTATCATAATTATTCTCTAATTGATGAAAATGGAGAATCCCTGCATATAAGGCGAATCGCCCCGGCAGAGTTGTCCTATAAGAGGGCATTGCTGGGATGTTCCATTGGCTGCTTATCTGTCATGTACAATGCCAAAAGAGTTGGAGTCATACAAATAGAGAAAATTGACAAGAGAAACGATGATGCGCTATGGTTTAAAATACTGAACATATGTCAAAAAGGATATCTTTTGGATAAGGATTTGGCAAATTATCGAATAGTTAATTCATCACTGTCATCAGGCTCTAAATTAAGGCTTTTAAAATATCATTATCTATTGTATAGGACATCAGTAAAATTTGGCTATATAAAGAGTATGCTGTATACGGTTGCGAATATTTTTGTCTATTTTAGTAATAAAAGAAAAAGAGAAATCAGATTTTGACAATAGAGGATTCTGTATTGACGAATGCTATATTTCTAAGTGATCGAATGAGAGGAGGAGAATTATGAAAATTGCCATTGCAGGAACTGGCTATGTCGGTTTATCGATAGCTGTATTACTGTCTGTACACAATAATGTAGTCGCCTATGACATTATTCCTGAAAAAGTAGACATGATTAACAATAGAATATCTCCTATAAAAGATGCATTGCTAGAAGACTATTTGAAAAACAAGGATTTGCATTTAACTGCGACCAATCAAAAGGAGAAAGCATATAAAGATGCAGAGTTTATTATTGTGGCAACACCTACAAATTACGATGAGAAAAAGAATAGCTTTGATACAAGCAAAGTGGAAAATGTAATAGAGGATGTTTTGAAAATAAATCAACTAGGTACTATTGTAATCAAATCCACAATACCTGTAGGATATGTTAATTCACTCCTTAGTAGGTATGAAACAGAGCGTATTTTCTTTTCCCCGGAGTTTTTGCGTGAAGGAAAGGCTTTGTATGACAATCTATATCCATCACGTATTGTTATAGGTGCGGAGAGTAGGGAAGCTCATCTATTTGCAGAATTATTGAAGCAAGGCGCATTGAAAGAAAACATTCCGGTTTTGTTTACACAATCCGTTGAAGCAGAGGCCATAAAGTTATTCGCCAACACATATCTGGCATTGAGAATATCTTTTTTCAATGAGGTGGACACATATTGCGAGTTAAAGCATTTAAATGCAAAACAAATTATTCAGGGAATCGGATTAGATCCTCGCATAGGTAATCACTATAACAATCCTTCCTTTGGATATGGTGGGTATTGTTTACCTAAAGATACCAAACAGTTGAAAGCAAATTTTGAAGGTATTCCGAATGATATCATCAATGCGGTTGTCTCTGCAAATGATACAAGAAAAAAGCATATTGCGCATATGATTTTAGAAAAAAAACCAAGCTGTGTGGGAATATATCGTTTAGCAATGAAGAAGGATTCCGATAACTTCAGAATGTCAGCTATACAGGATGTAATTGATTTAATAAAATCATATACAGAAGTTGTGATATACGAGCCTTCCATAGAAACTATAAAATTCATGGGCCAGCGTTTGGAAAATAATTTTCAGAAATTTATAGAGATAAGCGATTTGATTATTGCGAATAGAGTAGATGAAAGCTTATATGACGTAAGGTATAAAGTATATACAAGAGATATTTATGAAAGAGATTAAAAACAGAGTAGAGGTTCTGATAACAACAATGCACTGCAAAGATTATATTGAACTTCTGAATAGAATGAATATACAGGGCAGTTCACGGATTGGAAATCAATCAGATAAGAATGAAATTACTGAATTTGAATATAATAATGCAATTCACACAGCATATCAGTTTCGTGAAAAAGGAGTGGGATTAAATAGAAATAATCTGCTAATGCGCACGAATTCCGAATTTTGTCTGTTTGGAGATGATGATATTGTTTATGTCAATAACTATGAAAGCATTGTTCTTCAATGCTTTCAAAAATATAAGAATGCGGATGTACTGATCTTCAATCTTGATGAAAAATACTCTAAAAGGTATAAAATAAAAGAAGATCATAGAGTGAATTTCTTTAATTTTATGCGGTACGGCACTGCAAGAGTTGCAATCAGAACAAAAAGCATTCATATGCATGGTATTTTGTTTAATACATGCTTTGGTGGAGGAACATTACATTCAAATGGAGAAGATACACTGTTTTTAAATGCCTGTTTAAAGGCAGGACTGCATGTATATGCAGTAGCACAGACAATAGGTACATTAACTGATGACAGACAATCATCATGGTTTCACGGCTATAATGATAAATATTTTGTCGATAAGGGAATGCTATATTATTTAATAAATAGAAGATATTATTGGGTTTTGATTTTTCAGGATGCCGCCAGACATAGAAAAATGTATAATAAAAAATTTTCGTATCTGATAAAAATAATGAATCGAGGTGCTCTTGATGCAAAAAACAGAACATATAAATGAATTAATGTTTACAATTGTCATCCCTGTTTACAATACCTCAGCTTATTTAAATAAGTGTGTTACAAGTGTGTTAGATCAGACATACGGCAATTTGGAAATTGTGCTTGTGAATGACGGCTCCACTGATGCGTCGAAAGAGCTATGTCAGGAATTAGCGAATAATAATTCCAGGATATCAGTCATTCATCAAGAAAATCAAGGCTTGTCTGCCGCAAGGAATACCGGTATACAGGCTGCAAAAGGTGATTATATTATATTTCTTGATTCTGATGATTACATCGACAATGATGCATGTGAAGATTTATGTCGCAGCATAGGGCAATCTGCTTGTGATGTTGTCACAACGAAAATGAAAATCGTGAATAACGGAAACATTAAGTATCCATATTACAATCATAATAAGCCATATGAAATAATGAGTGGCAAAGCATATATGATACAGGAATTGTTTAACAAAACTATGAGTATGGCAGCGGTGCAATATGTATATAATCGCACATTTTTACAGGTGCATAATCTGAAGTTTCGTGTCGGAATTTATCATGAGGATGAAGAATTTACACCAAGGGCTCTTGCTCTTGCAGATAAGGTGCTTCGGAGCGATTTATGCTTTTACAATTATCTGATCAGAAGCGGTTCTATTACAACAAATAAGTATTTGTATAAAAATGTTAAGGATTTATACGCTACTTTAAGAAGTCTAGAAAGTATCTTCAGTAAAGAGGAAGAACCACTGAGATCGCTGTTTATGGAGAGTTTGTTAGAAAAGTATTTATATATGTATGCTAAAGCAGGGGTGAATCAGCCCGAATATGCTCAAATAAGAGACAAGGAGTTTGTTATAGGAAAGGCGAAATCCTGGAAAAATAAAGCAAAGGTTTGTTTATTCTTGTTGGATGATTCACTTTACTGCCATTTGAGTAGGAGAAATTCATGGTGAGGGGAAATATAATGAACAGGCTTCCTAGTGTTAAAGGATTTCATATCGGATATGTATTGCTTTCTGTTTTTTATTATTACAGTGTGATTGTCAAAAATTTTGAATGGATTGGTTATTTTATCTATTATGGTATTCCTCTTATTTACATGGCTGTGAATTACAAGGATGTGCTTGTTTTGTTTAAGGCTTGTATACACAGTAAGTTGCTATATTATTTGATTTCAATTGTCTTACTGGGAATACTTAGTCTCGCTTTGCCAATATTATATCAAACGTATGATTTCAGTTATTTTACAATAAGATTTATCCAGATTTGTAAAGAATCTGTAAAAATTCTGTTTCTGCTTTTATTATTTTTAAAATATATTTCTCCTGTATACGATGGCAAGCTGTTCATTAAGTATTTCTCTCTGGCCACTTGCCTATATGTGATAGGAACGTGTGTAATTATCGCAGTACCGGGGGCAAAAGAGTTCATATTGGACATTACAAGTGCGGATATGAATGCATACAGATTGACGGCTCTTCCAAGCTATGTTACAAGATTTGGGTGGTGTGGTTTTTCTGGCTTTACATATACCTTACGTTGTTCAATTGTCGCAGTGTTGATGATGTATGTCATATATGTAGAGAATAAACAAAATTTCAACTGCAACATGGCAATGCTCCTTACAAGCTTACTCGGTAATTTTTTCTATGGACGAATTGGTCTTGTAGTATCCGTACTGTTTTTAATGATTTTTTTAGTATTGATGGCTATGGAAAATAAAGATTTATTTTCCAAAATACTGCATGTGCTGTTGATATCACTTGGGGTGCTTATTGTTTGTGCTATTATCTGTGAGCCATTACGCGCATGGCTGTACTGGGTGTTTCAGGCATTGATAAACCTCATTCAAACTGGTAGCCTGGAAACTTCATCAACAGTTTCATTAAAAAATATGTATGTGAAGCCTGATTTACAGACAATTCTATTCGGAACAGCAAGATACACAAATACTGATGGTACATACTATATGGGGACGGATATAGGATTACTAAGACCTTTGTTGTTCGGAGGGGTTATCTTTCAGCTACTCCGCTATACAAGTGTAGTGGTAGCCATACTTCAAATAAAAGATAACTTGAAGGAGAAAAGGAGTTGGATGGCATATCTTCTTCTTCTCTTATTTGCCATTTTCGAATTAAAAGGAGAGGCAATTTTTCCAATCTTATCTATTTTGTTTGGCTTAGCTTTATTGAATGAACTAAAAATGAAAGACCAATAAATAGGTTTCCAGATAATGCTCTTAATGGAGGTAGTATGAAGATATCAGTTATAATTCCGTTATATAACGTTGAAAAATATATAGAAGAATGCCTGCATTCAATTCTTGAACAAAGTAACTGTGTAGATATTCAGGCAATTATTGTTGATGATGGAAGTCAGGATGATTCTGCGCTATTTGCGCTGGAGTACGTAAAGAAGCATCCAACTATATTTGAATATCATAAAAAAGAAAATGGCGGACTTAGTGATGCCAGAAATTTTGGCATTAGTTTTGTAAAAGGCGACTATTTAATGTTTTTGGACAGTGATGATTATTTGAGAAAAGATGCCTGTCAAATTCTTGCGAATACGATAGCTTCTTCAAATACAGATTTGATTGTATTTAATTATGTGCAGTTTGATGAAAACAATCAAAGAACTATAACGATAATAGAAGAACCAAGTGGTTTTATAAATAAAAAACAATATCTTCTATGTCCGCCAACAGCCTGGAATAAGATCATCAAAACAAAGATATATAAAGAAAATCATATTTTATTCCCTAAGGGCCTTTGGTATGAGGACCGAGCAACTACCGGAAGTTATGTAAATTATATAGAAAGTATTTACTATGTAAAAGAACCTCTGTATTATTATAGACAAAGGATATCTTCCATAATGAATCAAAAACAATATTCACCTAAGATGTTAGATATGAAAAAAGCGATTGCCCATACATTAAACGGTGTAGATAAAAAAGAATATTATGAGGAATTGGAATATATCTGCATTAGCAATCTAATTGCGCAAAGTGGTGAGTTGTTATTAAGCTATGGCAGACAAAAGGAATTAGAAACTTTTGTAGATTACATAGATATAGAATTTCCGAAATGGACATCCAATGTTTATTTTAAAAAACGTAGTTTATTATACCGTAGCATATGTAAGGCAATTGGCAATCGGAATTACCGTATGGCTAAATTTATGCTTGCAGTTAAACATAAGCTCTTTCATATGTAAGAAAGATGAGGTGGAAAGAGTGGAAAGTGTGATAGCAATTATCGTCAGTTACAATAGAAAAGTATTATTGAAGGAGGCAATTGATCATCTTTTAAAGCAGAGCTATAAGGACTTTGATATTCTAGTTGTTGATAATGCCAGTACAGATGGCACTAAAGAGTATATAAGGGAATATATTCAAAATAGTGATATCATCTATCATAATACTGGAACAAATTTAGGTGGTGCAGGGGGATTTTCAACTGGCATTCGTATTGGTGTTGAAAAAAAGTATAAATACCTGTGGATTATGGATGATGATACATTGACAGAGACCAACACATTGAAGGCGCTCATGGAAGCAAAAGATTTGTTGCAAAAACCATTCGGATTCCTTTGCAGTGATGTAAGATGGACAGATGGCAGTGCATGCAATATGAATATACCGAATATCGAAGAAAATTGGTATGAAGATACATCGCTGTTAGAAAAAGGGTTGCTGAGAGTAAAGCAATGCTCCTTTGTTTCCTGTTTTTTCTCAGTAGATATTGTAAGGGAATTAGGGCTTCCAATAAAAGAATTTTTCATTTGGGGGGATGATGCGGAATATACAAAACGTATAAGTATGAAATATCCATGCTATTTCGTCAGTAATAGCCGTGTTGTGCATAAAATGGCGAGCAATATCCCAACGGATATTATTGCAGAATCTCCAGATCGCTTATTTCGATATAATTATTCTTATAGGAATATGTATTATGTTAAGAAACTGGAAGGCGGTAAGCTCAATATGTTTTTATTCTATTACAGAACTCTGCTGGAAATTATATTAATTATCAAAAGTGATGGAAAAGGTAAAAGAAAAAAAATAAGAACGATTTGTCACAGTATGCGCCAGAGAAAAAAATTTAAACCTAAAATTGATTATATTGAGTAAGTCAAGGAAAGGGATATATGAAAAAAAGTGTAAAATTAAACTATATATTTAATTTGTGCTATCAGCTTTTATTGATTGCCTTGCCATTGATTACAACGCCATATGTATCACGGGTTCTGGGGGCTAAAGCAATTGGTACATATAGCTTTACGCAATCTATTGTAACCTACTTTACTCTACTTGGTTGTATCGGTTTGGGGTTATATGGACAAAGAGAAGTGGCATATTGTCAAAAGGATACTTTGAAACGTACAAAAATTCTGACAGAGCTTGTACTTTTAAAAATATGCAGTGTTCTTATCAGTTTGCCGGTATATATTTTTGTATATCTGAAACTGCCGGATTATAAATTTCTCTTTATGATTCAGATTATAGATATAATCGCCAACATATTTGATATAAACTTCTTTTATCAAGGAATGGAAGAGTTTCAGAAAATTATTTTAAGAAACATTGTTGTACGGTTTATCAGCATTTTCTGTGTGTTTGCGTTTATAAAATCTCCAGATGATCTACCATTGTATATCGCCATACAGTCATTGTCTATTTTACTAGGGAATATCAGTATGTGGATTACTTTACCGAAATATGTTGTAAAGCTGAATGGAGTAAAGCTGGAAATAGCGCAACATATAAAGCCAACTCTGGTATTGTTTTTCCCGCAGATTGCAGTATCTATCTATACGGTTCTGGATCGTACAATGATTGAACTTCTTACTGGAAATACAGAAGAGATTGGCTATTATGAGCAGGCGCAGAAAATTGTAAAGTTGGCTTTGACTATTGTAACATCTCTTGGAACAGTCATGATGCCACGGATCTCTAACTTGTTCGCAGAACAGAATTTGAAGGAAATTAGAGAATACATACACAATTCTTTAATGTTTGTCATGATTTTGGGATTTCCGATAATGTTTGGGTTAATGGGGATTGCTCCCAATTTAATACCATGGTTCTTAGGAAAAGAATTTGTTCCAAGTGTGCATCTGGTCATGGTAACCTCTCCAATCATACTGTTAATTGGTATGAGTAATGTCATCGGTATTCAACTGCTGCTTCCAACACGCAGACAGAAGGCTTATACAATATCTACAATCATGGGCTCTGTTATCAATTTATGTTTAAATATACTTTTAATTCCTACTTTATTATCACTGGGTGCTACCATTGCTTCACTTGCGGCGGAATTATCTGTAACGCTATTTCAAATATATTGTGTAAGAGACGATATTGAATTTGGAAGCATTATGAAAGAGTCATTGCGCTATTTCGTTATTGGTTTTATAATGTTTATAGGAGTTTATGGATTGAGCATATCATTAAATCCGAATGTACTTTCCACAATGTTGATTATCGTGGTAGGAGTGATTTTCTACTTTGCTACTCTTATTTTCAGAAAGGATGTTTATATATATTCGATTCTGAATGTTCTGAAAGTTAAAATGTTAGGCAAAGCGGTGAAAAGGAAATAGGAGGCAGGCATTATGAAGTATAAATATGTTATTGTAGGTGCGGGAATCGCGGGAATAACAATGGCTGAGCGTTTAGCTGAGAAAACGGACAAGAGAATCTTAATCATTGATAAACGAAATCATATAGGTGGTAATGCATATGACAGCTTTAATGATGAAGGTATTTTAATTCATAATTATGGACCGCATATATTTCACACTAATAGTAAACGAGTATATGATTATCTGAGGAAATTTACGGAATGGAATGACTTTCAGCACAGAGTATTAACATTTGTCGATGGAAATCTGTTGCCCATGCCGATTTCGGTTGAAACTATAAATAAATTATACAATTTGAATCTATCCTGCTATGAATTTGAGGAGTTTATTGAAAAACACAGAGAAAAGATGGAAGAAGTAAAAACAAGCGAGGATGTGGCATTAAGCAAAGCAGGAAAAGATATATACGAGAAGTTTTTTAAAAATTATACAATGAAGCAGTGGGGAGTTGACCCGGCTCTGCTTGATACCTCGGTAATCAACAGAATTCCGTTCCGTTTTAATAGAGATACTAGATATTTTGCAGATAAATATCAAGGAATGCCAAAATACGGATATACAAAAATGTTTCAGAAAATGCTGGATAAGAAAAATATACATATTTTATTGAATACGAATTATCAAGATATAATGAATGAGGTAGCTTATGATACATTAATTTATACAGGTGCTATTGATGAATTTTATGATTATAAATTCGGAAAACTCAAATATAGAAGCGTACAGTTTAAAATGGAAACACTAGATACAGAATCTTTTCAGGCTACACCGGTTGTGAATTATCCAAATGACTATGATTATACTCGTATTACAGAATTTAAGAAATTGACATGGCAGAAGCATGAAAAAACAACAATTATGAAAGAATATCCATGCTTTGGAGATGAGCCCTATTATCCATATCCAACGAAAGAATGGACAGATAAATTTGCACAATATAAAAAATTGATGGATAAGGAAGAGAATATTTTATTTATTGGAAGATTGGCTGAATATAAATATTACAACATGGATGCAGTAATTGAGAAAGCATTAGATCTTGCAGAAAAAATATAGACACAAAGGAGGCTGAAAGATGCTGAGTTTTGATTTCAATAGGAAAAGTTCAAGCAAAATCTCTCCTTTCGCTATTGCTTGTATTCTCAATGCTATATTGCTAGCATTGTATTATTTTAGCGGTACGATGAAATATGAGGTGTCTGATGACTTTCTAATGCAGATAATGGTATCGGGGACTTATAGTGGAGAGCCCTCACCATACATCATGTTTATGAATCCGCTAATAGGTATATTATTATCTCAGCTTTATTCTTTATGTAGTACTATTAATTGGTATTTTTACTTTCAGGTTATTGTTATTTATTGTACATTGACCTCTTTTAGCTATTTATTGTTGAAAAAAAGCAAAAGATCTATCATAACATATTTTTATCTAAGTGTTTTCTTGTTTTTTTTTAGTAGCGATTTATATCAATTAATACAGTTTACAAAAACAGCAATGTTGGCAATCTGCTGCGGAGAGGTATTTTTGCTTTATGCGCTATATGCAAAGCAATCAAATATGAATTATAAGATTTATGGTTTTTTCTGTATTTTACTTGGAACTATGATACGATCAAAGTGTTTCTTTATTAGCATGCCGTTTTTTTTGATTACCTCTATATATGTATTATTGTTAAAAAAGGATTCAACGCGAATTTGGAGTAATGGTATTAAAAAATTATGTCTATTATTTATCAGTTGTATATGTGTTTATGCAATAACCATGATTTCCAGCTCTATATATGTGCATGGACATCAGGATTATGCTACATATAAAGAATTTAGTAGCGAACGAGCGGAAATTACTGATTATAAAACAGTTCCATATGAAAAAATCGAACAAGAGTTAAATGATGCAGGTATCACAAAGACAGAATATCTCAATTTTATTCATTGGGGATTCGGAGATTCTAAGATTTATAATATTAAAACAGTAAAACAAATAAATGATATATTGGCTATATATAGGCATAACGACCATGAAAATTTACGCTCTATTATTAGAATGCTATTGAGTCGAGGATATTATAAATATTTAAGTGTTTTGGGATGTGTTATCTTATTTATTTGTTATATCCTGCTTGGGCATGGAAATCGACTTGCGGCTTTGTTACATTGTACTAGTGCTATCGCTTTAATTGTGTTTTTGATATATATGGGACGTATTGTATATAGAGTTGAATATGCAATTTTCTTATCTCTTGGCATGCATATATTACTACTGTATATAGTAGAAGATAATTTGAAATCGTATAGGTTTGAATCATGTGTTCCTATAGTTCTTGTATTGCTAGCATTCCTCAAAGTATATGGGGTTTTACCAATAAATGATATGTATAATTTTGAGGTGATGAACAAATCATGGCTGAATGATTTAAGAAAATATAGAGTAAGTTTTACAGAAAATAAACAATCTGATTTTTTACAGACAATGTATGAGGAAACAGATAATTTATATTTACTTGGATTTCAAACGACGATACAATCGTTGTATTTAAACTATGATCCTAGATTCTCAGTAGAACCACAGGCGTTTAAAAATTTTATTTATTTATCCGGAGTAGATGCAGAACATCCAGAACGTATGACATGGTACTCTCAGAGGAAATTAAAGCATTCAATGGATATACTTTTAAAAGAGAATGTATACCTTGTGGAAAATAGTTATCAGAATGAAATTTTGGATTTTGTAATTGAGAATTATAAAAAAGATGCCACAATGAAGTTATATGGAGATATAGATGGTTATAAAATTTGGAAACTCAGTTAATTGACTATATGTTAATTCTTCTTGTTTATAACAAAGGAGTGCAAATCGATATATTTAGGGTAATGTAAAAAGTGAGTGGATAGAAGAAAGAAAACAGATGATAAAAGAAAGAAGGGTATTTTAAACTTAAGCGAGGTTTTAAGAAAAAACTCATTAAACTTAAGTGCGGACAAGTGAAGAAAAAAAGACAATCAAAAGTGATAAGAAATCGCCTAAGAGATTGTCTTTTTATAATGGTTGAGATCAAATGTAATTTAGAAATTAATCATACTATGTTTTTTTTCACCTGTTTATCAGAGCATTGATTGCGCTTATTTAAATATTTTTTGAATCTGCTATTATAAACGGGTTTTTGTCCAGAAAGATATCTCTTTCTAAAAGAGCTTTCCGAGTTTTTAGAAGATAATATGTATCGCTGCCATATTCACATTGACGATGGATGTTTATATAGTATTCTCATTCATTACCCATTTCAATTTAGCTCTGCTAAGGGACTTGATAGACATAGAAAAATATAACCATCATGATTCTTGCGTGCTGCATAGATATTAGCAGCGTAATAAAGCCCTTTGTCAGCGACCTAAATCGTTTTACCTATAATATTATCCTGTTGTTTCAAAAAGTCGATGATGCTTCTGAGTATAGGCTTTTCTGAGTGATTACTAGGATAAATTTTCATACCGATAGGTAGCAGGTCAACATCTAAAGCAATCAAGGCCAACAATGATAGGATCAGTCCGCTTTTCTTTTGAAAGATCTTTCCTTTGAAAAGCATTCCCCTATAGATTTCAAAATAGAAATTCGTGCAATCAAAATAAATAGTAGAAGTGAATATACCATATGGGAGGAAAGTCTATGTGTAAATATTTCAATGATCTTCTCATATTCATCTCCCATGCTAGCAGATAACAATTGATCATAACTTAAATCAACATTGAAACTATACAGATACGGTGTGAAGGGGCTATGAGAAATATTTTTCTTAGTAGGATCATAAAAGCTTTCATAGATTTGAAGATTGAGACCTTTTTAGAAAAGATTTTGTAAGAAATAAGTCATAACGAAACCTCCAGATTTACAATACCATGTAACACATATTATTATATGAAAAACAAAATTAGTGTAGAAAGAAAAAATAAATAAGTCCTTTAAAATCAGCGATTTAGTAGGTTTATAGTAGATTTTTGTTCTAAACTTCATAGAGTTAACTTCTAAAAACGGTATATTTTATAGGCGAATAGTAACTAGCCAATGACGGGAATCTTGGAAATTCTGGAAATAGCTTGTATGATGTTGCTTTTTTTTATAAAACGAGGTAATATTATTACGGTTTAACATATTTTTAGTGTGAATGAAATTGAGAGGGAAAGATATGAAAATATACTTAGTAACTGGCGGAGCAGGATTCATTGGAAGTAATTTTATCTACTTTTTATTAAAAAAATACGATGATATAAAAATTATCAATGTAGATAAATTAACATACGCAGGAAATTTAGAAAATTTAAAAGAAATTGAAAATGATGAAAGACATGTATTTGTACAGGCCGATATCTGTGACACAGAAGCTATTGCATCACTTTTTGAGATGTATGATATTGATTACGTAGTTAATTTTGCGGCAGAAAGTCATGTTGACCGCAGTATTTTAAATCCGGAAATTTTTGTAGAAACAAATGTTAACGGAACAGTGAATTTATTGAAGAATGCAAAGAAATACTGGACAATAGGGGAGGATACATATAAGGTGGGAGTTAAATATTTACAAGTATCTACAGATGAAGTTTATGGTTCGCTCGGTGAAACCGGTTATTTCACAGAAGAAACTTCAATCACACCGCATAGTCCATACAGTGCTTCAAAAGCAAGTGCTGATTTGTTTGTTAAAGCATTTGCGGACACATATAAATTTCCGGTAAATATTACGAGATGTAGCAATAACTACGGACCATATCAGTTCCCGGAAAAACTGATTCCTCTAGTTTTTAATAATACTCTGAATCACAAAAATCTTCCTGTTTATGGGGATGGTTTGAATATTCGGGATTGGCTGTATGTAGAAGATCACTGTAAAGGGATTGATATGGTAATCAATGGCGGTCGCTTAGGTGAGGTATATAACATTGGAGGACATAACGAGAGAACTAATATTTTTATCGTGAAAACTATTATTGATTATGTAAAAAACAATATAGATGATAAAGTTGGCGAGTATATGATTACATATGTAAAAGATAGAAAAGGTCATGATCGCCGTTATGGAATTGACCCTGAAAAAATTAAAAATGAATTGGGGTGGTATCCGGAAACGACATTTGAAGAAGGAATTAAATTAACATTAAACTGGTATCATACACATGGAAACTGGATAGAGCATATAACAAATGGAAAGTATCAGGATTACTATAAAGAAATGTATGAGGGACGGTGATAGATATGAAAGGGATTATATTAGCAGGAGGATCAGGAACGAGACTATATCCATTAACAAAAGCAATTTCTAAGCAGATATTGCCTGTCTATGACAAGCCGATGATTTATTATCCGCTTTCTACGTTAATGCTTGCAAATATTCGTGATATTTTAATTATTTCAACACCAAGAGATATTGAAATATTTAAGAATTTGTTAGGTGATGGCAAACAGTTAGGTATTCATTTAGAATATGCTGTACAGGAAAACCCTCGTGGTCTTGCTGAAGCCTTTATAATTGGGGAATCTTTTATTGGAGATGATCGGGTTGCTCTAGTATTAGGAGATAATATTTTTTATGGTAGACATTTTTCTTCTGTTTTGGAAACTGCTGTATCACAAAGTGGTGCAACTATATTTGGATACTATGTGAAGAATCCTAAAGAATATGGAGTCGTTACTTTTGATAAGAATGCAAAGGTTCTGACTCTTGAAGAAAAGCCGGAACATCCTAAATCTCATTATGCTGTACCTGGTCTTTATTTTTATGATAATGATGTTATTGATATCGCGAAAACAATCAGTCCTTCTAAACGTGGAGAGTTAGAAATAACTGCTGTAAATAACAGATATTTGGAAAGGGGAAAATTGAATATTAAGATTTTGGGACGCGGATTTGCCTGGCTGGATACAGGAAATCATGATTCTTTATTAGAAGCCTCAGAATATGTAGCATCTATACAGAAAAGACAGGGACTTTATGTTTCATGTATAGAAGAAATCGCCTATATCAAAGGATTTATCGATCGGATGCAATTATTGAAATTGGCAGAGCAGTTCTCGAAAACTGAATATGGTGGATATTTACAGCGTTTAGCGGATGAAAATGTTGAAGAAATAGCGATAAGTAGAGGATAAAGGGATGAGTGTAAAAAAACTATGTTTTGAATCATGGATTTTAGAAGACGGAAATGTATCTAAAAATGCAGACATTGATGAATGGATTGATAGATTAAACAACACGACAAAAGTTAATATAAACAAAATTGACTTACAAAAAAGTGATTTTTGGTTTTATGATGAAAAAGAAGGGGTCATCAGAAATAAAAATCACAGTTTTTTCACAATTAAGGGGTTTCAGAGAAAGAAAGAAAACAAAATTGTTCAGGAGCAGCCCGTCATTATTCAGGATGAAATAGGATACTTGGGTATTATTTGTAAAGTAATTGACGGCGTGTTGAATTTTTTAATGCAGGCTAAAATAGAGCCGGGTAATCTGAATAATATACAGCTTTCTCCTACGATTCAAGCAACAAAAAGCAATTTTATGCAAAAACATGGAGGAAAAAAGCCTAATTATTTAGACTACTTTATGGATGCATCCAATTATGAGATTATAGTAGATCAGATACAATCTGAGCAGTCCTCTAGGTTTTATAAGAAGAGAAACAGGAATATTATAATCAAAGTTAATGATGAGGATATCATACTTGAAAAAAATTTCAAATGGATGACTTTAGGACAAATTAAGCGATTGATGAAGCGTGATAATATTGTGAATATGGATACAAGAACAGTTTTATCTTGTATTCCGTATTATAATCATGCGTTAAGTCAAGATGAATTAAAAGAAATGATGGAAAAAGCAAAAGACAAAGCATTATTTAAGTCAGTTTTTTGTGCTAATGATGAAGGGATAATACCTCGTATATATCAGTTTATCAATAATATAAAAATGTTTGAGGAAACTAAAGATTTTCTTGTTCCATTAAAAGAATTGTCTACATGGGAGAAAAATGGGGAAGAGTTTGTTTGCAAACAAGAGCACAATTTTAAAGTAGTGTTCTGCGACATAATGATTGAGGGAAGAGAAGTAGTACGTTGGACACAGCCTTTGTTTGAAGCCACTGGAATTGCCATATTTGGTCTGTTTACATGTGTTGAAAAAGGAATTCGCAAGTTCTTGGTGAAAGCAAAAAGAGAAATTGGATGCTTTGACATTTTAGAGCTTGGGCCGACGCTTCAAATTGAGCCTTCACATATAAATGGCGCTACCGATAATGTTATTTCAATCTTTCTTGAAAAATTAGATAAAGGGGAAAGGGTTCTTCATAACGTCTTGCTTTCTGAAGAAGGCGGACGGTTTTATCATGAGCAGAATCACAACGTAATTATAGAAATAGAAAAAGAAGAAGTATATGTATCAGAAGAGGATGGATATTTCTGGGTAGATTACAGTACACTTAATCAATTGGTGCAGATTAATAATTGCCTGAATATACAGTTACGCAATTTGATTTCATTATTGGAGGTATGATAAAATGAAGAATATCAGGATAGGGATAATTTGTCCGTCAGATATCGCGTTTAGAAGGTTTCTTCCATCATTGACAGGAGAAAAAGATTTCACTTATGTTGGAGTGGCAGTTGCTGATAAGAGCGAGTGGAATGGCGATGTTGCTGATGAGGTAATCGCAAAAGAAATAAAAAAAGCAGAAAAATTTGCTGAAACTTATGGCGGTAACGTATATACTGGTTATAAAGCTTTAATTAAATCGAATGATATTGATGCTATTTACCTTCCTTTGCCTCCAGCATTGCATTATAAATGGGCAAAATTGGCATTGGAGGAAGGAAAGCATGTATTTGTAGAGAAACCATCAACGGTTTCATATGAAACAAGCAAATTGCTTACCGCATTAGCGAAAGAAAAAAAATTAGCATTACATGAGAACTATATGTTCCAGTATCATTCTCAAATAACTGAAATTAAAAAGATGATTGAGAATGGAGAAATCGGAAAGGTTCATTCATATCATGCTAAATTTGGTTTCCCTATGAGAGCGCAAAATGATTTTCGCTACAATAAAGCGTTAGGCGGTGGAGCTTTGCTGGATGCAGGTGGCTACGTGATTAAACTAGCAACAAAACTTTTAGGGGAAAATCTTACAATGCTGGCAAGTACGATGAAAGAGTATAATGATATGAATGTAGATATGTATGGTTCCTACATGTTCAAAAATGAAAAAGAAGAAGTATTTGTTGGTGAATATGGTATGGATTGTGAATATCAATGTAGTTTATCTGTTTGGGGTAGTAAGGGGATTTTATCAACAGATAGAATTTTCACAGCTCCAGACAATCTAAAACCCATAGTTCAAGTTTTACATGACGGAGTAACAAATAAAATTGAATTGCAGGCAGATTCTCATTTTAAAAAGTCTATTCGTAAATTTTATGAAGCTGTAAATAATGAGATTATAAGGGAAAAAATTTACCAGGAAATTGAAAAGCAAGCAGAGCTAGTGGAAAGAGCAAGAATATTATCAGGAAGGTAAGGGAGCAAAATGATTAAATTTAATAAACCATCTATTACGGATAAAGAAAGGCAGAACGTTATTGAAGCAATGAATGGCAACAATATTTTATCAGGTGATGGAAAATTCACAATGCAGGTATATAAACAGTTTGAGGAGCGCTTTGGAATTAAAAATATGCTTTTGACTACTTCAGGAACTACTGCACTGGAAATGGCGTCTATTTTGATAAATCTGGAACCGGGAGATGAAGTAATTACGCCATCGTTTACATTTTCTTCTACTGTCAACGCATTTTTACTACGAGGGGCAAATCCGGTGTTCTGTGACATTCGAGAAGATACTTTCAATATTGATGAAAGATTGATAGAAGGACTGATTACTCCAAAAACTAAGGCAATTTATGCAGTTGATTATGCAGGTTTCCCATGTGAAATGGATTTGATTAATGAAATTGCAAATCGTCATGGATTGTTCGTTATAGAAGATGCTGCACAGGCTGTGGGATCCACATATAAAGGAAGATATGCAGGAACATTAAGTGAGTTTGGCTGCTTCAGTTTTCATGAAACAAAGAACTATGTCATGGGTGAAGGCGGCGGAATTGTTATCAATGAAGATAAATACATGGAGCGTGCTGAAATCATTAGAGAAAAAGGTACAAACCGCAGACAGGTTGTGCAGGGCTTGGTTGATAAGTATACATGGCATGATGTCGGGTCATCCTTCTTGCCAAGTGATATTTTAGCAGCGATTTTATCTGCACAAATGGATAGATATGATGAGATTATGGAAAAGCGTATGAATGTGTGGAATATCTACTATAATGGATTAAAAGAGCTTGAAGATCAAGGTGTCCTAAGACGTCCAGTATTACCACAAGATATTGAACATAATGCACATATGTTTTGTATTGTTTTACCAAGTGAAAATATTAGAACAAAATTAATCAATAAGCTTAGAGAAAAAAACATTGCAAGTTATATTTGTTATGTGGCACTACATTCATCACCATATGGATTAAAGCTAGGATATACACCGGATATGTTGCCGGTTACAGAGGATTTATCAAAACGAATCTTACGTCTTCCACTTTATGTTGATATGACTACAGAAGATGCTCAATTTGTGGTAGACGTTATTAAAGGGATTATGGCGCAAGGATTATGATTGCACGTCTTGTTATCATTGGTGCGGGAGAGTTTCAACTGCCGCTAATAAAAAAAGCAAAAGAGTTACAATATGAGACTCATGTATTTGCTTGGGCAGAGGGGGCAGTCGGAAAAGAATATGCTGATTACTTTTATCCAATTAGCATTACAGAAAAAGAACAAATATTAGAAGAATGTCGTAAGATTCAACCCGCTGGTATTACTTCTATTGGCTCGGATCTTGCTGTTCTTACAGTAAATTATGTCGCTCGTAAACTTAATTTAATTGCAAATCCGGAAATTACGGATATTATTTCGACAAATAAATATGAAATGAGAAAAGCATTTACAAAACACAATATTGATGTGCCGAAATTTATTAAATCATGCGGAGATGGAGATATTGATATAAAAGAACTTGAGAGATTTACATTTCCAGTGATTGTAAAACCTACAGATCGCTCTGGTAGTAGGGGAATAACGAAAGTTGAACGAATTGAAGAATTGCAGTCTGCAGTTGATACAGCGGTATCTTATTCATTTGAGAAGGAGGCAATTATTGAAGAGTTTATTGAGGGATCTGAGTATAGTTGTGAGTGTATCTCATATCAAGGAGAACATACTTTCTTAGCATTTACACAAAAATTTACTACTGGTGCACCACATTTTATTGAAACCGGACATATAGAGCCAACAGACTTGCCTAGTAAGAATATAGCATTTTATCAAGAGGTAATATTTAATGCCCTAGATGCGTTACATATTCAAAATGGCGCATCACATTGTGAATTTAAAGTTAATTCAAGAGGTGAAATCAAAATCGTTGAAATCGGTTCACGTATGGGGGGGGACTGTATAGGCAGCGATTTAGTATTTCTTTCCACAGGGTATGATTTCGTAGAAATGGTGATTGATGTGGCATGTGATAAAAAACCAGTTATTCGTAGAAAAAAGGCTGAGGAAATTGCTGTGATTAAATTCATATTTAATTCAGAAGATATTCGCACTTTGCGCAAAATAGAACAAACTCATCCTGAATTTATTCAATATGTCAGTGAAATTGGAGATGTAGGAGCGCATGAGGTTGTAGATAGTTCTACAAGATTCGGATTCTATATTCTGACAGTGAAGATTAAAGAGCAGTTGCAAGAATTATTGTGAAAGCAGGACAGAAAGAAGAGGTATTTAGAAATGGAAGAAGTAGCTATTATAGGTGCAGGAGCCGTTGGTGCATCTTTTGGCAGTGTTTTTTTGAAAAATAAGATTAACAAGTTTTCATTTATAGCAAATGGAGCACGCGCTGAACGATTGAAAAATGAAGGAATTATCGTAAACAATGAACGTTTGTTTCCAAATATTGCAACAAAACAAAACCATGGAAAAATTAAATTGCTTATGGTTCTTGTGAAAAATTATTCCTTGGATGCATCCATAAAGGACATCAGAACAGTCATTGATAATGATACTATTATTTTATCACTGCTCAATGGTGTAACTGCCGTGGATGAGTTAAAAAAAGCATTTCCGAATAATAATGTATTATACGGTATCGTAATGAGAACAGATGCTAATCGTACTGAAGAGAACATTACCTTTAAGACACTTGGCGAAATACAATTTGGTGAGGAAGAAAATGTTCATTTCTCAGATGCTGTAACTGATATTATACGTATTTTTGAAGCAAATAATATCAGTTATCATGTCTATGAAGATATGAAACGTATGTTGTGGAGAAAATGGATGGTAAATATTGGCGCAAACCAGATTTCATTATTGACTTCAGCAAAATTTAAATACTTTGAAGAGTTTGAAGAAATACAAATAGCACTTGATCGAGCAATGCAGGAAATTGTGGATATCGCAAAGAAGAAAGAAATACACTTGACTACAAAAGACAAAGATGATATGATTCATACCTTAATTAACTATCCACCTGAAAAGAAAACCTCCATGCTACAGGATTTAGAAGCAGGAAGGAGAACAGAAATTGACTATTTTGGTGGAACTGTTATCAAATTAGGGAAGGAATGCGGAGTGCCAACACCTGTAAATGAGATTCTGTATTACATTGTAAAGGCGAGAGAAAAAGTTAATCTGGTAGAGCATGCAAGGGAATGCTAGGTCTATATGAATAAACGTAAGAAACTGCTTGTTCTGGGTGGAACGTTATCTACTTTAGATATCGTTAGGACTGCGAGACAAATGGGGATTGAGGTTACAGTTACCGACAATTTAGATGGAGGAATTGCAAAGTCTTTTGCTGATCATGTGATTTCGATTAGTACTACTGATGTTTCTGCTCTAACAGCTTATATAAAAGAAAACAATATTGATGGAGTATTCACAGGACCAAGTGAGTTTAATATTCATAATATGATTCATTTATGTAATGAGAGCAGGCTTCCTGTTTATGTAACAGAAGAACAGTGGAATCTTTGTTCTAATAAAGAGAAATTCAAAGAATTATGTCAGAAATATGATGTTCCAGTAGTTTATAGCTATCACATTAATGATTGTGCAGTTATTCCTGAAGATATCATATATCCAGTAATTGTTAAACCTGTAGACAGTTATAGTGGGCATGGGATTTCTATTTGTCAAAATGAAGAGGAGCTAACAGTCGGATTAGCTAAAGGATTAGAATGGTCACCAAGTAAACATATTGTACTTGAAAAATATATGCAGTGTAAGAATATAGAAGCATACTATATTGTACAAAATGGAAAGGTAAAACTGATGTCAGTATCAGATCGAATTACTAGAAATGATCAGGAAGGTTCTCCGGTTCCGGTTGCTTTTTTTCATCCTTCTTGCTATATTCGGGATTATATAGATAAAGTGAATAACAAAATTTGTAATATGTTTGAAAAATGTGGATTTAAGCAAGGAGTGTTCTTTTTGGAAGCATTTTATGATGAAGAGCAATTTTATTTCTATGAAATGGGCTACCGTCTGAATGCAACTATGGAATATAAGTTTGTGCATTATTTTGAACAATATAATCCTTTGAAATTCATGATTCAATACGCATTAGGTGATGGATTTGGTGATCAAGATATCATTGATTCTAATTCATCTATCTTCCCAGGGGTTGGATGTGAATTATCACCTTTATTAAGGAAAGGGAAGATAGGGAAGATACAAGGAATAGAAGTCTTGGAAAAAGATTCAGAAATTATATATATTCATCAAATGCATAATGTAGGCGATATTATTAACAGTACAGGAACTTTGAATCAGAATTTCGCAAGAATCCATGTTGTGGGAGAGAATCATAAAAGCTTATATGAAAAAATTTACTTTATTCTAAACACACTTCATGTATATGATGAAGATGGGAATGAAATGATTTTACCTTATAAGAGAGAAGAGGTAGAAATATATGAATGATTTAAAAGGAAAACGTTTATTAGTATTAGCAGGTGTTAATCCGATTGCGGCTGATGTTGTTAGGTTTGCGAAACGCATGGGAGTATATACGATTGTGACAGGCAACTTAGATGTTGCTTTGACACCGGCAAAACGATATGCTGATCAAAATGAAATGGTAAGTACAGCTGATTTGGAAGCATTAAAGAAATTAACCAAAGAAGTGAAGGCAGATGGAATAATGACAGGCTCCAGTGAGTTCTCTATTGAACAAACCTTACAGTTATGCAAGGAACTGGGATATCCTTTTTATTGTACAAAAGAGCAATGGGATATATGTTCCAATAAAGATCAGTTCAAAAAGTTATGCCGAAAATATGATGTGCCGGTTGTCCATGAATATTACGTGAATGAAAAAAATGGAGTTATGGATTGCAGTTCTTTGGTTTATCCGGTAATTGTTAAGCCTGTAGATGGCAGTGGCGGAGGAGGGATTTCTATTTGTAACGACGAAATGGAATTTCTGTCTGGATATGAACGTGCAAAAAGCTATTCTCCGACAAATTGTGTTATAATAGAAACGTATGTACAGGCTGATGAAATCGGTCTAAGCTACGCAGTTCAGAATGGGAATGTCGTCTTAACGGCAATGCATGATCGCTATTTGCGTAAAAGTGATGGGAATTTTATGAAGCTTCCTCTTGCTTACGTTTATCCATCTAAACATCTAAAATATTATCAGGAAACACAGAATCAGAAAGTAGTTGATATGTTCAAGGGTATAGGATTACAGAACGGAACATTGTTTTTACAAGGGTTTGCGACAGAGCAGGGATGCCCGATTTATGAAATGGGCTTGCGTTTTAATGGTGCAAAGCAGTACAACTTGCTGCAAGAAGAAAATGGTTTCAATACAATGGATATGATGATTCATTATTCACTTACTGGTGATATGAATGAACCTGATATTACCCAATTAGCAAACCCTAACTTTGATCATGTATACTGTACATTGTCCATCTTGGGTAGACCAGGTTATGTGAAAAGTGTACATGGTGTAAAAGAGTTGCTTGCCCTTCAGGAAGTGCTTGATGTATCGCCTTGGTATTATGGCGGTGAGGAAATCACTGAGAAACTAATGGGAACGCAACGTCAGATCCTCTGTCGTGTTACTCTAAAGACAAGAGATAGAGTGACGATGGCAGAGGCTATTGACCGCGTGTACAGTATTTTTGATGTGTTGGATGATCACGGTGAAAGTATGCTAATTGATCAATTTGACAGTCGCTTATTGCTTGTATAGAAAAGAAAGGTAGTTGGAAATGAAAATTACAGTATCAATCCCTTGTTATCGATCTGCAAAAACATTACCTACGGTTGTATCGCAGATTCGTACGACCATAGCAATGCATCTAGGTTATACTTATCAGATTATTCTTGTGAATGATTGTTCCCCTGATCAGACTTTTGAAGTGATTAAACAGTTGTGTCAAGAAGATGAAAACATTGTTGGAATTAATTTATCACGAAATTGGGGACAAGCAACTGCACGTATGGCAAGCATTCCTTATATTAAAGGGGATTGCACTGTTTTTATGGATGATGATGGTCAGCATCCAATTGAACATATGTTTGATTTAATTAAAAAAATTGAGGAAGGCTATGATATCGTAAGCGCTGATTTTTCACAAAAGCAGACAAAGTTTATAAATCGATTAACAAGCTCTATTTCTTCTAAATTGTATTTAGCTATGGGTAAACGCCCAAAAGGAGCAATATCCTCTGCTTATTTTGCATTAAATAAAATGTGTACGGATAGCTTGAAAAAATATCAAAGTCCATTTCCCTCTATCTTTGGCTACCTCTATCAGATTGCTGGCAGAATTACCAGTGTAAAATTAGAGCATAGAAAACGATTAGAAGGTTCTTCTGGATACAATTTCAGAAAGAGATTTAAAGTTTGGTTAAACGGCATGGTGAATTTTTCCATCGTTCCGTTGCAGCTATCTTCTCTTTTAGGTGTGATATTCTCTTCAATTGGATTTTTGACCGGAGTTATTCTTGTGATAAGAAAATTGTTGAACCCAAACATTTTAATGGGGTACACTTCTTTGATTACTGTTGTTTTAGTCATTGGTGGGTTGCTAATGATTATGATAGGGCTAATGGGAGAATATATAGGGCGAATATATTTGACACTGAGTGATCAGCCGCAATATGAAATTCGCGAAACTCTGAATACAGGCGAAAATGATTCAAGTGGGAACGGAGGTATATATGAAAGATGATAAAAAAATATCAATTGGGATGATTTTAATTTTACAGGCTGCTATCTTCTTTTACTCACTCTCCGGTGTATTTAATAAAATGGCGGCTTTGGAATCATTTATGTCTTTTAATTTCATTTTATATTTTGGTATCTCGTTGGCGATACTAGGTATATATGCAATTGTTTGGCAGATGATTTTAAAACGAGTTTCTTTATCAACAGCATACAGCAATCGTCCCGTTTCTATGATATGGGGAATCATTATGGGAAGTATGATTTTTCAAGAGCAAATAACACTTCCAATGATTATCGGATCTGCAATCATTATGGTCGGTGTATATACGGTGGTGACTTCTAATGGCTGATTTTTGGTATTACCTGATTATGGTGCTTGGAATTCTAATTGCAACTTTTTCTCAATTATTTCTTAAAAAAGCTGCTGTTAGGCATTATAAATCATTTATACATGAATATTTAAATACTCTGACCATTATAGGATACGGAATGATGTTTCTATCTACTGTATGTTCTTTAATTGCACATAAAGTTGTACCAGTATCCATGGCTCCTGTTTGGAATTCCTGTAGTTTTATTCTTGTAGCATTAGTGAGCAGAATTTTTCTTCATGAAGTGCCTTCAAGAAAAAAATTGATTGGATTGGGAATCATGGTTATAGGTATTATTGTGTTCTCATTATAAGACAAGGATGTGGACTATGAATCGATTGAAGCAGTTAACAGCTACTAAAAAAAAGCGATGGATGTTATCGATAGGAATTACATTTATTTTATATGTAATAGTTTTTCTTACTCATGATATATCCTATGCAACAAGCGATGATTCACGCATTATGTATGCACTGGCCGGATATGCATCGGGAAGTCCATATCCAAAGCAAGCTTTTATTAATTATTTTTTAGGAGTACCTATTGGGCTGCTTTACCAGTGGTTACCTCAGGTGCCATGGTATGCAGTCTATCATTTAGGGGCTATGTTTATCTCTGAATGTGTAATTTTTCTGTGCTTTTATCGAATTTCCAATGCGAAAAAACTTTCCCCACTGGTTCCTTTGGTGGCACAAATTTTCTGTTTTCTATTTGTGTTCTTATTGCCAATCGTATCAATTCAATTTACAGTTACTTCGACAATACTTGGGACATCGGCTGTAGTTGCTATGGCTTCATTAAACTATAGCGATAGTCGTAAAACAAAATATTTTATATGTATCTATTGTTTTATTGCATTAATATTTAGTTTCATGACAAGATCGTTGTCCTGGTACAGCATCATGTGCTTCTTTGTCTTAGCTTGCTTGTATCAGCTCATTACTCTTTACTTTTTTTATCCCAAGGGTACAAAGCGAATGAAAAAAAATTGTACAATACGAATCACTTTGATGGTTGTTCTGGTGGTATGCAGTTGTTTTGGTCTTAGAGTTTTGAGCTTGCATATAAAAAATCAATCGAAGATTACACAGCTGTATAACGATTACAATGACGTTAGAATTCAATATATGGATTATAAACAGCGATTGCCATATGCTGGTAATGAGAAACTATATGAAAGTATAGGATGGGATAATGAGCTGTATAGAGCTACCTTGTGCTTATTGTATATGGATCCACGTATCAATGAGGAAGCATTAATAACAATTACAGAGGCTTATCAGGCAACAGCAGATAAGACTCTAATCAATGCGTTATCAAATGTAAAACAATTGTTTGATGGTTATTTATTTGTTAAAATAACTATTATTGGGACTGTCTTGTTGTTTTTATTCTTGAATTTTAATAATTTTGGATTAAGTGATAAAAGAAAGCAATTGCTGTATCTTACAATGAGTATATTCTGTTGCGGAGGGTGTTCCATGTTGTTGCTTTATCTTGGATATACCGAACGATTACCGTTACGGAGTTATCAATCCATTGTATTACCGTGTGTTTTGCTTATGATAGTTTTTTATTTGAAATGTCAGGATAATAAGCATCGCGAATACAGTAAAGCAGTTTTCCTTGTAGCAGTTTTATTGTCCTTGAATAGTCTGTATTGCGTATATATAGATCAATCATATTCTACGACTCAGACTGAAACAGGCGTGACATACAAGCAGTTTCAGGTGTTTGAAGAATTTGCGGTAGAAAATCAAGATAATTTCTATGTGTATGATTTTTCAATTGGGACAGTCAGTCGAAATCCTTTTGTTACTTATCCTAATGAAAAACCTATTAATACAATGATATCTGGTGGTTCTTATACGTTCTCTGAGTTATATTATGAGCAATTACATGCGAATGGTTTGGAATCCATGTATTGGGGAGATCTTTTGAAAAAAAATGTATACTTTGTATCTGCAAATGCAGAGTATGTTAATGTAGTTCAGCAAAACATTGAAAACTTAACTAGTAATGATATTAAGTGTGAAACTATAAAGCAATTTGGAGAAAATACATCCGGTGTAATAACTATTTATAAGTTTTCCAAATTGAAATAAAAAGTTTTAGGAATATATGTGACATGGTAAATAAGGAAGTTATTCAGTTAAAATAAAAAAGTATTTTTATTAATTAGTGTGAAAACTTTATCTCATAGCTTCGTTCATTTATCTCGAAAAATAAAGAATTATTTTTTACTGATTCATGTGAAACTGGTTTTCGAAAAAAGGAGGCGTATTTAATGAAAGGTCTAATGAAAGTTTTATTGACATTTTTTGCTATTGTATTATCATTAACTGTTGTTCAGCCTATACCTATGGTTACAATTGAAGCAGCTACATCAAAAGAACCTGTATTGACTGCCAAGACAAGTCGTGATACAGGAATAATGTTAGAATGGAAAGCGGGAAATCGCGTACAGAATAGCAGCAATATCAAATATACGATTCTTCGCATGCGAGATGATGGTTATTATAGTGGTCTTGCAACAAGAGATCCGAAATATGGTCTATTCTATTTGGATGCAAGCAATCTTATACCGGGTAAAGAATATACTTACAAAGTCAGAGAAACAGTTAATGGTGTTGATGTGGACTCTAATGAAGTAACAGTGAAAGCTGTGTCCAGCGGTGCTGCGGAAAATGAGTTTACAGATAAGAATAAAGCTGCTGATTATGTTAAAAAACAAATGGTAGGCAGAAAGAAAAGCTTTACAATTATTTATAACTCAAGTACATTCCCATCTGGTCTTGGGCCAGAATTATATGATATGGCCAGAGAAGATGAAGAAAAATCTAACACGGCATCTGCAGTGGAAGGTGATTATTTGCGCTATACTATTAAGCCGGGAACAATTAAATTCTCATCAGGAATTGACGGTAAGATAGGCAACTTAACTTCTTATACATTCACATTCAGTTTGGATTATTATACAACTAAATCGGAAGAGGAAGTAGTTGACAGAAAAGTAGCTGAAATTTTAGATGGTTTCCAAAAGAAAGGAGTCACAAAAGATGCTAGTGATTATGTAAAAGCTAAGGCTGTATATGATTACTTGGCTACAAATCTGCACTACAATAATGAAGCTCGTCCTGATAATGGTAATCTCATGATTACAGCATATGATTCTCTTGTACGTAAAGAGGCGCAATGCTATGGACAGACTCTTGGCGCTTATCGTCTTTTAAAAGAACTTGGAATGGTCACGAGAAGAGTAAACGGTGAATTATACCTGTCCGATACAAATGAAACTATTGTTCATGGATGGAATATTGTATTGATCGATGGTAAATGGTATAATTTGGATGCAACTGGCGCAGCAACTTATTTTGAAGAAACTAATGCTATGACATACAAAAAGCTATTGAAGCCATACACATATTTCGAAGAACAAGGCTATACTTTGAGTGAGGATTATGCACCTTCTTCTGTATTTGGAAAAGCTCATCCGTTTGGTACTAAGGTGTATCCTGTTGAACCAGAAGCTCCTACAAATTTATATCTGAAGAACTTAGGAAATGGAAAAGTGCAGGCAACATTCCCGTCAGTGTCTAGTGCAGAAGGATATGTATTGTATCGTTCTACTTCTGCAACAGGAAAATTTGAACAAGTTGCAGAGGGGAAAACAACTACTTTGGTAGATAATAATGCAACTCCTGGTGTAGAATATCATTACAAAGTGAAAGTATATGCAACTGTTAGTGGTGATCGCTTATATTCTGCTTATTCTCCAAGAAGAATTATCACAAGCAAGAGTACAGGAACACCTGAATTTGTAGAAATTAAAGCTAATTCTACTAACGTTACTCTGAATTGGAATAAAATAGATGGAGCAGAATACTATCAGTTATATCGTTCTGACAGCGAAAATGGGAAATATGCCTTAGTGAATAGAAAGAATTACGCTACAAATAAGGTTGAGGATAATGAAGTAAATGCTGGGCAGACATACTACTACAAAGTTCGTGCATTCAAAGACGAGGAGTATGGTATGTTTAGTGATATTAAAAAAGTGACAACGAAACCAATGAAAACAAGTGGTGTGAAAGCAAGCTCAGTAGGCGCTACTACGGTTAAAGTAGAGTGGGAAAAATCAGCAGGCGCTAAATACTATCAGGTTTACAGATCTGCGAACGGAATATCTGGTTTCAAATTGCTTGGCACATATGATGCAAATACAACATCTATGAATAGTAAAGCCTTGAATACGTATCAGACATATTATTATAAAGTTCGTTCTTATACAGTTGTAGATAAGAAAGGTATCTATTCTGATTTTTCAACTATTGTAAAAGCAGCGCCAAAATTCACAGCTCCTAAAAATATAATGACAGCACAAAATACATCTACTACATTGAAAATCAGTTGGAACTTAACCGATGGTGGTGCGTATTACCAGGTGTATCGTTCTACAAGCAAAGATGGAAAATATGCGTTATTAGGTGTATATGATAGTAATACAACATCTTCTATTTCTAAATCATTAAGGACTGGAACAACATATTACTATAAAGTACGTGCATACCGTTGGATAAGTGGAGAACGTGTATTCTCACCATTCAGTAGCGTAGTATCGGGAAAACCTGAGCTGCAGAAAATAAGTAAAGTAACCGCACAAGCACAGACATCCACAACAGCAAAGATTACATGGAATAAAATCGAAGGTGCTACCTATTACCAAGTATATCGCGGAACAAGTGTTAATGGAAAATATGCCTTACTCGGAACTTACGACAGCAATACAACATCTTCTATCAGTCGTTCTTTAAAAAAAGGCAGTACATATTATTACAAAGTACGCACATATAAATGGGTAAACGGTGAACGTGTATTCTCACCATTCAGTACACCAATAAACGTTAAAATCTAATTGGTAAAACAGCTATGTGAGAATATACATGAAAAAAAGTCAGAAATACAGGATCCTTATACTATGCTTATTAATTCAATGTTTTTTGCTGTTTAGCAGCAATAAGCATTTTAAAACAGATGAAACTACTGTAATTCCCAATACTGGTCAATTCGTTGACGGACAGATTAATGATGAGCTTGGGGATACTATGATTTATGATTTATATGTTACCAAAACATCAAAACTCATATTGACAATAAAAGCTTACGGAAATATAGAAGCTAGTTTATGCAATTATAGTTTTAGTAATTTAAGACTTACGTATGCATCTCAATTATTGAAGGGCAATTCCTCAAAACCGGAAAAGAAAGCAATAGAGCTTTATGTTATGCCGGGGAAATATACAGTAATTCTGAAAAACAAAAGTCCTGGAAAAAATGTATCTTTCAAGATAAAATCAGCTTTAGAATCAATCGGAAGTAATGAAAGAGAACCAAACGATTTCGATAATGCAATGCAGATAAAACTGGGGACTACTATTAGAGGAGGATTAAATGTACAGGATTCAGAAGACTGGTATAAAATAACTCTTCCATCTAAATATGCTAGATTGAATGTAAAAGCTAACTGTCCTACGAAAGTAAGAATATATAATGAAGATTTATCTCAAACATTAATTAATAAATCTTTGAATGGAAATGAAGTATTTTTTCAACAGGAAACATGGGAGTTTAGCGTACCTGCCACATATTATGTATGTGTTGCGAAGGAAAAATTAAATAGTGAAGGAAAATATACACTTAAGTGGACAACACTTGAGGCGCCCAAGAATATAAAGGTGAAGCCAAATACATTAACTTCATTAAAAATTAGCTGGGATTTAACTGGTGGCGGTACAAATTATCAGGTATATCGCTCTACAAGCAAGAATGGTAAATACACATTATTAGGTATATATGATGAAAAAACAACATCTTCCATTTCTAAAACATTGACTATCCAGAAAACATATTATTACAAAGTACGTGCATATCGCTGGGTAGACGGTGAACGTGTATTTTCACCATTCAGTGAAGTAGTAAAAGGGAAAACAGCATTAAAGAAACCAAGTAAAGTAAGTGCAAAAGCACAAACATCCACATCTGCTAAAATCTCCTGGAATAAAATTGAAGGAGCAACACATTATCAAGTATATCGTGGATCAAGTGCATATGGAAAATACACATTGCTAGGGACTTACGATAACAAGGCAACATCTTCTATCAGTCGTTCTTTAAAGAAAGGAAATATATATTATTACAAAGTACGCGCATATAAATGGGTAAACGGAAAACGAATTTTCTCGCCATTCAGTATACCTGTTAATGTGAAAATATAAGTTAAGGAGAGGGAAAATTCATGAAAAAAATTTCTAAGGTTTTTATTCTTATGGTATGTTTATTTTTTCAATGTATAGTGCTTGGAAATAGTAAGGATTTTGAAGTTCATGCAGCTACTGCTATTCCCACGAATGGACAGTTTATGAATGGACAAATTGGTATCGGAAGCGGAAAACAAGTGACATATGATTTGTATATTCCAAGAACTTCTAAATTGATAATTACTACTATGGCATATGGAGAAATGTCTTTTGGAATTTATAATGAAGATGGTAATATTCTATATGAGAGTGAATCTTTGGATGGAAGCTCTTCATCTCCAAATTCAAAGGCAATGAATTTATATATGTCTGCAGGAAGATATAAAGTCATAATGAAAAAGTCTACTTGGGTTGAGGAATCTGTTTCTTTTAAGGTAAAAGCATCTTTAAATCCTCTTGGATGTAATGAAAAAGAACCAAATGATTTTGATCATGCAATGAATGTTAAAGCAGGTACCATTATTACAGGTGGATTAACAATACAAGATTCAGAGGACTGGTATAAGATAACTACTTCATCCCGATTTGTCAAGTTAAATTTGAAAGCATATAGCAGAATGAATTTTGAAATTTATAACAATGATTTAACTGAAAAATTGCAAAGTTCTTATTTATATGGTAAAGAGGAAGTTCCTGAACAAGAAACATTTGAGTTTAGAGGATCATCAACATATTATGTGAGAATATATCGTTCATATTATGATGATGGTGGGAAATATATTTTTAAATGGGTAAATGGGACGATTCCAACAGCAAAAAATGTTAAAGTCACTAAATATAATGCAACTTCATTAAAGGTTTCCTGGGATACGGATAATCAGGTAGACTATTATCAAGTGTATAGATCAACCAGTCCAAAAGGTAAATTTTCATTACTAGGTACATATGATCCTAGGTGGGATGACTATAAAATAAGTAGTTCTTTAAAAACAGGTACAAATTATTATTATAAAGTTCGAGGGTATAAAGTCATAAATGACTATCGTGTGTATGGAGAATTTAGTCCAGTTGTTAGCGCTACTCCAACATTATCTCCACCAAAAGGCCTTGAGGTTAGATCAACATATGATAAGGCAACTATTTTAGTAAGTTGGGATTATGATTGGGAGGCATCTTATTATCAGGTGTACCGATCAGCAAGTGCTAATGGGAAATATGTATTGTTAGGAACATATGGACAAGATACAACTTATAAATATAGTACATCTTTGAAATCAGCGCAACGTTACTATTATAAAGTTCGCTCTTATAAATGGGTGAATGGTAAGCGAGTGTTCTCTCCATTTTGTAATTATAGATCAGCTGTCGCAAAGTGAAGAATACAAAAAGAGAACATGTTATTTTTATAGCATAGTTTCTTTTTGATATTATATGAGGAAAAGGAGGTGCTGAAGTGCAAAATAGAAATAAGTATGCGATAATGTGTTGTATAGCTGTTTCTGTGTTTTTGGGAACAGACGCCAAAGCGACAGAGGTCGATTCTTCATCGTATCAGCATGAAACAAAAGAAAATGAAACCTATACAATGGATAAAAAAGGATATGGATGGTATCAAAATGGTTCACAGACTTATTATCGTCTTTTAAATGGTCAAAATGCGGTCGGTGGTTATGAAATTGACGGAAATGTATATTACTTTAATCAATATGGGATATTACAAAGAAATCTGGTTCGCAAAATCGGATCTGTTACCTATTATTACAATGAAGATGGGATTCGAGTGACAGACAAATGGATCACTATTAAAGGTAAGCGTTGCTATTTCAAAAAAGATGGTACAATGGCAAAAGGACTGACTTCAATCAATGGAAATACCTATTACTTTTATCAGGATGGTAAAGTTCTACGCAACAATTGGGTAAAACGAAATAATAAAAAATACTATTTCGGCAATGACGGAAAGATGAAATTAGATAAAGGGTTCTTTACTATAGGAGATAAAACCTATTACATTACATGTGACGGTTCTGTCGCGATAGGAGGATATAAAGTTGGTAAGCAGAATTATTTTTTTGATGAAATAGGAGTAATGAAAAAAGATTATGTGCGCAGGGTGGGAAGTTCTATCTATTACTACGATGAAAGTGGTGTTCGTGTACAAAATAAATGGATGACATTGGAAGGTAAACGATGTTATTTTATGCAGAACGGTGCAATGGCAAAAGGTCTGATAAAAATAAATGATGACAGCTATTATTTTGCTTCAAGTGGAACTGTATTACGTAATAGTTGGATAAAACGAAGTGGTGACAGATATTATTTCGGCAATGATGGAAAGATGATCAAAGAAACAGGATTTTTAAATTTAAAAGCAGGAACTTATTATATTACTAAGAATAGTACGACTGCGCAAGGTGGCTATAAAATCAATAAGGCTACTTATTATTTTAATGAACTTGGGATCATGATGAAAAGTTTCCTTAGAAACGATGGAGAAAATAGCTATTATTATGATGAATCCGGAAAAAGAGTTGAAAACAAATGGATGACATTGGATAAAAGAAGAATTTATTTTAAAAATAATGGACAAATGGCAAAGGGTTTAACAGGAATTCGTGATGCTTTCTATTATTTCTATTTCAATGGGGATGTTCTTCGCAATAACTGGATTCAAAGAAGTCAACTGCGTTATTATTTTGGTAATGATGGAAAAATGTTGATTGATAAGGGATTTACTAAAATAAAAAACGATACATATTATGTTAATTCTACAGGAGCAATGGCTGTAGGTGAATTAAAGATACAATGCAATACATATTTTTTTGATAGTATTGGAAAAATGAAGAAAAATTTTTTGAGAGAAACAAGTGATGCGGAATATTACTATGGAGATGATGGGATTCGTTATGAAAATAAGTGGATGACACTTGGGAAAAAACGTGTATATTTCAAACAGGATGGAAAAATGGCAATAGGAAAAGTTGCAGTTAACAGTAAAGATACGTATTATTTCGATGAAACGGGGAATGTGAAAAAAGATTATTGGTTGACATTAAAGGGAAATCGTTATTACTTTCAGACCAACGGTAAGATGGTTAAAACGGCAATTAGGATGAATGGAACAATATATAATTTTGATAAAAACGGTGTTTTCCTGAGTATTTCATCGTCTGGTTGGGTTATGGAAAACGGAGAAAAAAAGTTGTATAATAGTGTAGGAAAGTTAGTTACTGGCGCGCGAAAGTTTGTAATTGATATTTCTTCCCATAATGGTGCGATAAACTGGCAGGCTGTAAAAGATAGTGGTGTAGATTATGTTATCTTGCGCTGTGGATATGGGTATACTGATGACGATAGCCAGGTTGATAGCAAATTTCTAGAAAATGCATTAGAATTAGAACGTTTGGGAATACCATATGGAGTGTATCTGTTTAGTTATGGCTCTGATGTACAAGATGCAAAAGGTGAAGCAAATTATGTCTTGAACATAATCAAAGGTAGAAAGATTTCATTGCCTGTTTATTATGATTTAGAATACAGTAATTATGTTGGGCATTTATCAGCTAAAACTTATACTGAGATGGCGATTAATTTTTGTGAACAAATTAAGGCGGCGGGTTATACTCCGGGAATATATGCGAACCGCAATTATTGGGAAAATAAACTGTACGATCAGCGTTTGAACAAATACAGCAAATGGGTAGCTGAATACGCTTATGCAGACGAATATTATATCGGAGAAAACCACTATAAAGGCAATTACGATGTGTGGCAATATACATCGAGTGGAAGAGTACCAGGCATTAACGGACGAGTTGACTTGAATGCATGGTACATATAATAACATATGCTTTGAAAATTATTTCTTTCTATAATAGATGATAATTTAAACTTTATTAAAAAGATAAATAAGGTTAACTCCTCTGCTTAGAGTCCATATAAAGGTAGAGAAAAAATAAATGTAGGGTAAATTAGAGAGTGGTTTTGTAAAATGACGCTTTAAACGAATGAGTAGGTAAGAAAACAGGTGATAAAAGGGGGTTACTAAAATAAGCTGGGGAAGAAAGAAAACCTGAACTAAAGAAGATTGGGGAATTCTAAACTCAAAGATGTTTATTAAAAAATGGGTAATCTGAAATAAGGTGGGGTATACAGAATCTGGGGTGTAAATAAACAAGGGGTAAAT
>ENA-OWPN01000106-OWPN01000106.1-human-gut-metagenome-genome-assembly--contig:-NODE-106-length-146560-cov-9.619801_pt1 | contig 146560 bp, 146 predicted proteins | sample MGYA00248266_ERZ651850 | MGnify/ENA primary metagenome ERZ651850 (study PRJEB26924, sample SAMEA4378296) | human gut metagenome | biome: human gut; feature: human-associated habitat; material... | reverse complement strand
ACATCCTGGGGCTGTATTCGGTCCCAAGGGTTCGGCTGTTCGCCGATTAAAGTGGTACGCGAGCTGGGTTCAGAACGTCGCGAGACAGTTCGGTCCCTATCTGTCGTGGGCGCAGGATATTTGAGGAGCTCTGTCCTTAGTACGAGAGGACCGGGATGGACGTACCTCTGGTGCACCAGTTGTCATGCCAATGGCACGGCTGGGCAGCTATGTACGGAACGGATAAACGCTGAAAGCATCTAAGCGTGAAGCCGACTCCAAGATTAGATATCCCATCGTATAACGAGTAAGACCCCTTGAAGACTACGAGGTTGATAGGCTGCGTGTGTAAGTGCCGTGAGGCATTCAGCTTGGCAGTACTAATAGGTCGAGGGCTTGACCACAAGATTTCTTTGGTCAGCTGTGTAGTATATACTTTAACCCAATTGGTCATTCCAATATGAATTTAACTAATCTTTCTTCTTAATCTTCTTTCCTTTATTCAGTTTTCAGGGTGTTTGAAAGAACACAGAGATGCACCATTAGCTCAGTTGGTAGAGCACCTGACTCTTAATCAGGGTGTCCCGGGTTCGAGCCCCTGATGGTGCACCAAGAGAAGTTGCAGGGGCTAATGAGAGCAAAGACCATTAGCCTTTGTGACGAAAGACAAGGCTCGTTGGTCAAGCGGTTAAGACTCCGGCCTCTCACGCCGGCAACGCGGGTTCGATTCCCGCACGAGTCACCAAAAGGTAAAAAAGCTGAAAGGCTTTAAAATACAAAAAAATAGTTGGTGTTGATGACGCTGAGGGTCCACCTGTTCCCATACCGAACACAGAAGTTAAGCTCAGTGGTGCCGAAAATACTTGGCTGGTGACGGCCCGGGAAGATAGGGAGATGCCAACACAATGCATACACCCAAAAGGGTGTTTTGCTCTATATTCCTCCATAGCTCAGTCGGTAGTGCGAGTGTACAGAAAAGTACCTGACATTATTACTTAGTTTGAGGAAAAATTAGGAAAGTTGTTTAAATCCACTACCGGGGATTTAAGTAACAAAAAAAGGTTGTTCTTTATGCAATCTGAACAGAAATCTTTGAGTAAAATCAAAGAAAATTGTATAATCCTCCATAGCTCAGTCGGTAGAGCGCATGACTGTTAATCATGATGTCACTGGTTCGAGCCCAGTTGGGGGAGCCAAAAGAGGCTCATAGTTTTTCTATGAGCCTCAATTACTTATATACAAAATTTATTTCCGGTAGAAGTGATAATTGTTTTGGCTCTATGTCAATAGTTGGGGTAGCATTAAAACAGAATAATTGAAATTGACAAGTGGTGATTGTTTAAACTGCCGCTTGTTTTGTATTGTTTTTTGCTGATTTGAGTGAGAACATATGTAGAATGCGGTTGCGGAAGCGGTTGAAATCTCTGTAACCATACGCATTTCTTTTTAGGACTTTAATTTTGTTGTTGTAGCCTTCAATAAAACCGTTTGTAAGCGGTGTAGTGAACGAATCGAGTATTCCTGTCAGCCAATTTTGCATTGTTTTCGCACATTTTACAAAGCGTGGAATGCCACAATCATAAGCGGAGTTAATCCAATCAGACATTGCCTTTCTGGCAGACTGCCTGTCTTGGCAATCAAGAATTTTGAGAAAATCTTCCTTGTAAAAGTGAGCCGTACACAGATTCGGTGAAGTATACAGCATAATATTTACCTGCTGTTTTTGTTCATCATTCAAATCATCAAATCTTTTTAACAATAGCTTTCTTGAATTTTTAAAATATCTGCGATGTGATTCGCTGAACTTCTTTTGTTCTTCCTTTCGTACACTCTCAAATGCGTACATAATCTGCCGTATCCAGTGGTATTTATCAACAATTTTGGTTGCGTTTTTGAACCAAACCGAACTGATATCTGAAAAAGTCCTCCACATATCGCTGACGAAGTATTCAACCTTATCTCGCTCGGATTTATCAAATTTTTTGAAGTATTTAGACAAACAATACTTGGTTCTTTTGGGCAGAATATCCAAAACTACCTTGTTCTCAGGATCGGTCAAAATACATTGATACTTTTCTTTGCCTGTATTGCCCTTGAATTCATCAATAGAAAGTGCTGTCGGCAGTTTTTTTAGTGAATATGAAACCAAATCAAATATTCTGATAACAGTCGGTAATGAAAGATTTACTTCCTTAGCAACGCTTGTAAAAGATGCCTCACACCTTAATTTGTCGATAACATATGCAACTAATCTGTTTGTCATTCTGTGAAAACGGGGAAGAAAAGAATTCTTTTCATAAAACCGCTTTCCGCATGAGCAACTATATCTACGCTTTTTTAGGTGAATGAAAACAAACTTTCCAAAAGCCGGAATATCCTTGATAATCTGTTCTCGGTAATCGTGAATTTTGTCTGTATGATTTTCGCAGACGGGACATTTGTGAATTTCCCGCTCAAGTTTGCAGTAAATGTGAATAGTATCATCAATTTCTTCAATGTTTTCGATTAAAACACCTTGCAATCCGAGTAATTTTTCTGTAAAATAATTGTAGAGCATATTTTGTCCTCCGTTCTGGTTTCTAGTCAATTCCATTTTAACGGATTTTAGGTAAATATGCTCTACTTTTTTGAAATTTTTTTGTAGGCTCTATCCCTTACCCCAACTTTTATTATAGAGCCATTGTTTTATCGGAAAGGAAAAGATATGGAGTTCGAAAATATGACAGACAAACAATTTGATGTTCTTATGAACTCAATTATCCAAATAGTGAAGGATTCTGAAACTAAAGATGAAGCTGTTGAAAAGCTACAAAATTTAGTTAAAGGTAAAGAAAACTGATTACTTTCGCTAATCTGCTTAATTTAATATTATCAAATATATGAGTCAATCATTATATTTCTTATTTTAGATATAGTAATTGGCTCTTTTTTTATTTGGCAATCGTTTTAATTTTTTTGATTAGAACGGTTGCCTTTTTTATTTGCAAAAAATTTGAAAGGAATGATTTTAAATGTATTTTACCGACACACCCGAACTCAGAAAGTTTGAAAGAGAGATGCGTCAGAAACCTAATTTTGACAGGCGAAATGATGATTGTGATGAAAATGAAATCGCACATTTCTCTGATAACAAAAATCTCAACGCAAACAGAAATAAGAAAGACAGGGGTTGATTTTATGACAATAAAAATCAGAAGTCCTACTAAAGCTATTACTTAAATCAAAACTAAAAAAATAGGAGATGTATAACTTGAACGAATATTAAAGACAGCGCAGAATCGCTGAAAGTACAAAGAAATTGTATCCGCCGGGTACAAGAATCGAACTTTTAAGTATGAGCGACTCCTACGCACCTGTTCCATCAGGCACAAGAGGAACAGTAAAATTTGTTGATTCAATGAGAACGATATTCCCTGAGTGGGACAACGGTCGTTCACTTGGCGTAGTGCCCGGTGAGGATTCATTCAGAAAGCTCACACAGGAAGAAATCGAAAAGGAAAACCAATCCGAATCACAAGTTGATGATGAAGTTCCTGATGAGAATAGTGGAATTACTATGGGAATGTGAGGTGATTTTAAGAATATAAATCTTCGTTTGGAATGAAGATTTATGTCCATCAAATTCTTTGATATGTTTGCAGGCTCGGCGGTTTTCGTTCAGGTCTTGAAGCCATAGGTGGTTTTGAGTGCGTCGGATACTGCGAAATCGATAAGTATGCAAAGCAGGCATATGAAGCAATATACGATACCGGAGGTGAACTTTACTTTGATGACGCAAGAAAAATTGTACCCGAACAGTTACCCGATTTCGATCTTCTTCTGGGCGGGTTCCCCTGCCAATCGTTCAGCATCGCAGGAGCAAGAAAAGGATTTGACGATACAAGAGGAACGCTGTTTTTCGAGATTGCTCGAATTGCTGCCGTTAAAAAGCCTAAGTATATCTACATCGAAAATGTTCCCGGTCTGCTTAACCACGACGAAGGCAGGACATTTGAAACAATCCTCCGTACGGGGTCCCCGAAAAGCTATAAGCTTTTTGGGGAGAGGAGGCACAGCATATCGAACGAGCTTTTGACCGCTTGCGGTCGAAACGAGTAAGCGGAGCTTGTGCCGACGAGGGGTATGATGTATGCTGGCAGGTACTTAACAGCAAAAATTTCGGAGTACCCCAATCACGAAATCGAGTGTTTATTATCGGATATCTTAGAGGACAATGTGCCGGAGAAGTATTATCTTTCACGCAAACAAGCGGAAAAACTCTTATACAAAGAAAAGCCAACGCAGGGTGAGCGAATCTACTCATCAAAAGGACTAAGCTGTACGCTTACAAGCGGTTCGGGCGGTTTCGGCGGTCATTCGGGACTTTATCTTATTGAAGATACTGAAAACTTTGGATTGCCGATAAAATCTAAGACCAAAGACGGTTATCAGATTGCATATCCCGGTGACAGCATAGATACTGCTTTTTCGGGACAAAATTCAAGGCGTGGCAGAGTTGGAAGTCAGGTAGCACATACTTTGACAACTTCTGCAACGCAGGCTGTATTCTATCTTTTACCTGAAAGGGAAAATGATAGAATTAGCCATCGACCGTTGACACAAAGTGTCAAACCGGTCGGGCGAAATGAATCTAATGAAATGGACACTCGTGTCCATTTCATAGACCTGAACCCCGATCCGAAGCTGACTGAAATTGCAAGGTGCATAACTGCAAGGCAGGATTCGGGAATCAGTAACCGCAAAGCTGAGCATTCGGGAGTTTTTATAGAAAATTCAGATGTACTCGATGACAATGAAAAGTTTGCAGTAGCCTTTATTGAGCCAAACGGTGTAGTTCATATCGGCAGAATAAGAAAGCTTACTCCGAGGGAGTGCTGGAAATTACAGGGCTTCACGAACGATCAGTTCAACAAGGCGAAAGCAACAGGACTATCCGACAGCAGGCTATACAAGATGGCAGGAAATGCGGTGACAGTAAATGTAATCTCTGAAATCGGTAAGATTATTAAGAAGGTAAACGATAAAAATTAAATAACAACAACTAATATCAATTGTTCCGAACGACTGATATAGGTTTTCATATATATAGCCGTTGGTTGAGTTAAAAACTTAATCAACGGCTTTTTCTCGTTTCAGTGGCGATTGGTATTCAGAAATGGAGTGATGAATATCAAAACCCCTGTGAGTTGGATGGGTAACAAAACATCCATCCTTCATATTTTGTACGCCCTGTTTCCTCTGAATTACGAAAGGTATATTGAACCGTTCGGAGGCTCGGGAGCTGTACTTTTAGGCAAGAAAAAGCCTGATAAGTTTGAGGTTTTCAACGATTATAACCATAATCTTGTAAACCTCTTTCGCTGTATGCGTGACAGACCTATGGCATTCATAAAGGAGCTTGGTTTTTATCCGCTTAATTCAAGGGATGATTTTAATGCAATCAGGGATTTTTTCAGGCAGGAGAAGTTTGACGATAAGTACCTTGATGAAGAATTAGAATTGACGAAGATTATCCTGCCTGACTTGAAAGCAGAAGAAATCATAGAGCGATATGTCAGAATGAAACAGGACTACGATTTGCGCAGAGCCGTAATGTTTCTTAAACTCTTACGATACAGTTATTCAAGTGGCGGAAAATCATTTGCCTGTCAGCCATTTTCAGTAGTGAGCCTGTTTCAACTGATTGAGCAAGTCGGCAAAAGACTTGAAAATGCAATGATTGAAAATCAGGATTTTGAGGTTTTAATCAAGCATTATGACCGAGATAACGCCTTTTTCTACTGCGATCCGCCGTACTATTCAAGCGAGTATGTTTATCAGTGCGGTTTCACTTGGGATGACCATCTGAGGCTGAAAAACACACTTGCAAATTCAAAAGGCAAATGGCTTGTATCATATAACGATTGTGAGGAAATCCGCAATTTGTATGACGGTTACTCATTCTTTGATTTCACAAGGTTACACAATATGAAACAGCGAATAAATGCAGGCGAACAATTCCCCGAACTGCTTATCGGCAATTACGATATGTATGAACTGCAGAGAAACAAGCCGTTACAGTTAAGCCTGCTTGACTTAACAACCGAACAACAAATTGATTTAGAACAAATTTTGAAGGAGTGTATACTTAGGAAGCACTGACCAAATCTCTTCACACATCTTGTTTGCATATTTTCCGCCGTTCAGCCCAAAAAATTCTCGCAATACGACAGTATTACTGCGGTTTTTTGTACTGAACGGCAAAAAATCTGACTAAACAATCTGTGCAAAGGATTTAATCAGTGCTTCCTAAACCATGGAAAATAGAGTATATGTAAGCATACCGCTTGACGCACTTATTGTATCAGGAATCACATCCGACTGTGCTGTGCAGATTTCAGCTGTGGATGGAGCAATTCTGATTGAGAGGTGCGATGATGATAGTGAAGAATGTTGTTGCGACTGCATCTGCGATGAGTGCAGAGCAGAACTCGCAGAAAGCGAGGACGAGTAATGCTCAGGTTGTTCAGAGTTCTCGGAAAAAGAGGCAGAATTACAATCCCTTTTGAAATCCGTCAGCGAATCGGATTCAAATACAACGATGTTTTATCATTCACACAGCAGGATGATGGCTCGGTTGTTGTCAGGAGAGAAAAAATCTGCGATAACTGTAATGAATTTGCAGAAGAATTCGAGGAAAATTACACCCTTGAAGATTTCCTCGACAGTCTGTCCGAGGAAGAACAGAGAGATGCACTTATTCACCTTTCTCTGCTGTTGGCAGAAAAACAGAAACACTAAATCGGAGGTAAATTTATAATGGCACAGAATACAAATTACAAAGGAACCAAAAACAATAATCAGAAAAAGAAACTGCCGTATATCAAGGTAAGGATTGATAAGCTTGTTGATGTAGATGATTGCAACACAAAGGCATTTGCAAGCGTTACTGTCGGCGGTGCGGTTGCAATTCACGGAATCAGAGTGATGAACTCAAGAAAAGGCTTATTTGTCGCAATGCCTGCAAGTAACTATGTTGACGAAAACGGCGAAACGAAGTTCAGCGAGATTGCTCACCCGATTTCAAAGGAGTCAAGAGATATGCTAAACAGCAAGGTTATGGAAGCGTATCATCAGGCACTTGATGAACAGCAGAGTGAAGAAGAAATCGAGGATATGTCGGAAAATGAATCGGAATGCTTTACGCAGAGTATGTGATTTTGCCTTGACTTTTACTCTAGAATTATGTATAATATCTTTCAATTTGAATGGTAATTTCGGGGAGATAAATAAAATGAAAGTTTTAGTAATGAATTGTAGTCCAGTAAGAAATGGCGCAACTGCTGAAATAGTAAATATTGTTTCAGATTGTTTGAAAGAAAAATATGATGTCAGAAGTATTTGTATTGATGATTTTGATATAAGTTTTTGTAAAGGGTGTAGAAATTGTCATAATACAGCTAAATGTATTCAAGATGATGATGTAGTCAAAATAATTCAACAGTATGAATGGGCAGATATTATTATATCAGTGTCTCCTTCATATTGGGCTGACATTCCGGGACAATTTAAGGCTTTTATTGATAGGTGCACACCTTGGTGTAACACTCATGACCCTCATGCTACCATAAGTAGCGGAAAGAAAGGATATTCAATAGCTTTAAGAACTGGTCCAAGTATGAGAGAATGTAGCCGAGTTATTGAAAGCATCGAACACTTCTATGGACATTTGGAGATTGAGTGTTGCGATAGTTTAGGCTTGTGTTCAGTAGAGTATAAGGAGGCAGTGGAACAAAGAAAGAATGAAATTATAAAGTTTTGCGATAAAATTTAAGAATATGCTCTGGACATTTGAATTTCTTTGGATATACTTGTTGCTTGAAAGGACGGCGATAGTATGAAAAAGAAAATCGCAATAATGCTGACATTGATTTTAGCAACAGGAACATTCACAGCTTGTACGGCAGAAGAAAAAATGTATAACAGTTCTTTATCACCCACGGTTTCAACTTCCGTGGGTGTTTTTGTATCTTGGAAAATTTCTGCGACGGCAGGAACAGCACCAAAGCAGTGGCATTATTCCAAGCGACTTGTCATTCAATGTAATTGCAGAAAACAACAAAATATATGTAGTTTACTGCTAAGTAAAGTATAGACAGCACTCTTAATCGGGTGCTGTAATTTTTTTGAAAGGAATGATTCCAATGAAAATAAACCAAATAACTCTAACAGATCTCCCCCGTATGAACGGCAAGGAAGGACTCATCTTGCAGGGATGCGGCGGTGAAACACAGGAATGGGCGGACGGCATTAATAAAATGCTCACGGACAAAGGAATACTTCTTGACGACACAAAGTTTGAGAATGTTTCTGCGTTCAAGAGTGACGGCGTAACCTGTATTCTCTATCCCTTTGAAGATGTCCACCTTGATATCGGCAAGCTGGCAATGTGGAGATTGCAGTCATATACAGCCTTTGCAGGAATGTGGCTGTCCGATTATGTAGACAACAGGCTCGGCGGTTTTGAACCTGAACAGAACAAAGAGAAAAAGGTAAAACCCGACTGTGCATTAATAGGCTGTGATTCAAACATATTCAATCTTATGGGCATTGCAAGCCACACCCTCAAACAAAACGGTATGGCTGACGAGGCAAAAGAAATGTGCAGTCGTGTTACGAGTTCGGAAAGTTACTGCGAAGCGCTGAACATTATCGGCGAATATGTAAATATTACGGATGGCAGTGAGCAGTCCGATGATATAGATGAAGATTATGGTGAAGGGCAGGCGATGAAATTATGATTGTATTTAAACAGAATAAGACGTCAATCGGGGCAAGGGTAAAATCTTGCCCCATATTTTTTATGAAAGGATTTTTAAAATGACTAAGTTAATCAGAAATAAGAAATTCACAAGAATAACTGCACTTTTACTCGTGGTTGCCGTAATATTCGGAACAATGTTCTCACTCCCTGTAAGTGCGGCAAGCGGTGATAAGGTTACAATCACTTTCGATTATTGTTATGACAGCGCAGGAAACATAATCAGATATAAGCAGACAACGGTCAGCGACGGCTACACAGTCGGCACTCCCGGCGAAGAGCTTTGCAAGATTTTTGCAGACGGCAAAGAAGCCTATTGCATTGAACCCGGTCACACTCTCTATTCAGGCAATACGCTGACCGAGGACGGTTCAACCGTTTGGAAGAATTTAGGCTCTGCAAAGCAGAAAGCAATCAACCTCGCTCTGCTCTACGGCAAACCCGGTTCAGGAAAAAGCTTAAGCGGAACAGAGGATCAGAAGTGGGTAGCAACTCAGCTGATAGTCTGGGAGTTTGTTTCAGGTTGCAGAAGTACTGCTGACGGTTACAAGTGTACGAATACAAAGTTCATTGACGGTATCTGTGCAGGTGGTGCAAATCCCGGAGTTAAGTCGGTTTACAATGCAATCTCAAAAGGCCTTGCCAATTACTCAATTGTTCCAAGCTTTGCATCTGCAATCGCCTCAAAGGCTGAAACCTATGAGATGAAATACTCTGACGGAAAGTACACTTTAACTCTTACTGACAGCAATAGTATTCTTTCGGATTTCAGCTTCAAGACAACAGGCGGTGTGAGTGCAACGGTATCAGGCAACAAGCTGACGCTCACCTCCTCAAATCCCGTGAACGATGCAGTAACATTTAACTTTGCAAAGTCAATGCCGAGCGTTAGCGGTACTACTCTTGTTCCCTACGGTGACGCAAGCCTTCAGGATGTAATCACAGGAGTTGAAAATGACGCTGACCCGATAAGGGCATATTTCAAGGTCAAGACAAGCTCGGGCAACCTAAAGCTTGTCAAAACCTCCGAGGACGGCAATGTTGCAAATATTGAGTTTACTGTCAAAGGCGATGGTTACAGTAAGACAGTTAAGACAAACTCAAAAGGTGAATTTGAATTAACTGACCTTGTTCCCGGAAGTTACACCGTTACCGAAATTACAGACAGTAAGTACGAAACACAGAAATCGCAGACCGTTAAGGTCGAAAGCGGCAAAACTGCAAAGGTGACTTTTGAAAATGTCCTCAAGAAAGGAAGTCTTGAAGTAGTAAAAACCAGTGAGGATAATTTCAACGAGGGTGTAAAATTCCACCTTTACGGAACTTCACTCAGTGGTGCGAATGTGGACTTGTATGCAACAACCAACGCTGACGGTGTTGCCACTTTTACAAATGTTCTCGTTAGTGGTGACAAGCTATATACGCTTGAAGAAGTTGATACAGCCGACAGATATGTTGTTCCCCAAAAGCAGACTGCACCGATTGAGTGGAACAAGGTAACGCAGAGGTCATTTGACAATGTTTTGAAGAAGTGGAATCTTACCGTTACAAAAACAGATGCTGAAACAAAGACTGCACAGGGTAACGCAACACTTGCAGGAGCAATATACGGCATCTATGACAACGGCAAGCTGGTTGACAAGTACACCACCGATAAAAACTGCAGTTTTACCACTTCATACTATGTTTGCGGAGATAACTGGACTTTAAAAGAAATTAAGCCCAGCAAGGGTTATCTGCTTGACGAAACCGAGTATCATATCGGCGCAGAAGCAAAGAAATACACCATTGAAAACAACAGCATTTCAATGGGCGTTACAGAGGATATTTTAAAGGGCAAAATCTCAATAATTAAGCACACCGATGACGGCAGTACAAAAATTGAAACTCCCGAAGTTGGTGCAGAATTTCAGGTGTATCTGAAATCGGCAGGAGGCTACAGCAAGGCAAAAGAAACAGAGCGTGATATTTTAACTTGCGATGAATACGGCTTTGCAGAAACAAAGGATTTGCCATATGGCATATACACAGTTCACCAAACAAAAGGCTGGAACGGTACGGAGTTCATTGCTGATTTTGATGTGTTTATTTCTGAAAATAATAAGACTTACAAGTACCTCATCAATAACGCAAGTCTTGAAAGCTATGTAAAGATAGTAAAGGTTGACAGCGAAACCGGAAAGCAGATCCCGTATGCAGGCGCAGGGTTTCAGATTTATGATTCCAACGGAAACAAGGTAACAATGAAATACACCTATCCGAATGTTACAGAGATTGACACATTCTACACGAACAGCGATGGTTATCTCATCACACCTGAAACTCTGCCCTACGGCAAAGGCTATTCAGTCGTTGAGGTGCAGGCTCCTTACGGATATCTTCTCGACAGCACACCTGTATATTTTGACATTACGGCAAAAAACACAAGTGAAGAAAACGGCGTTACAATCGTAAAAACAGAGAAGAAAAACACACCTCAGAAAGGTACAATTACCGTTGAAAAGACAGGTGAGATTTTCTCGAACGTAACGGCAATCGGCGGTGGATATACTGATGAAAACGGAAATAATGTCGTACTTCCGACCATCTATCAGTCTGAATATTCTGTAAGCGGTTTGTCGGGTGCAGTGTTTGAAATTTATGCAGATGAGGACATTACAACACCTGACGGAACAGTAAGAGCAAATAAAGACGAGCTTGTCGTAACACTGGAAACAAACACAAAAGGCACAGCTATAAGCAAACAGCTTTACCTCGGCAAATACCGAGTTGTAGAAAAAACAGCTCCTTACGGATTTGTTCTGAACAAGACTGTAAATCATATCGAACTCACCTACTCAGGACAGAATGAAAAGGTAACTAACACCTTAACGTCATTTACAAACGACAGGCAGAAAGTTGTAATTGACCTTACAAAAATTCTTGAACAGGACGAAAAATTCAACATTGGTAATAATAATGAAATCTTCAATGTTTCATTCGGACTTTACGCTGACGAAGATTTAAAGGCTTCAAACGGCACAGTCATTCCAAAGGACGGACTTATTGAAATAATCACTTGTGATGAAAAAGGCAAGGCGACTTTTACAACCGACCTTCCAATTGGAAGTTACTATGTCAAGGAAATTAGCACAGATAACCACTATATCCTCTCCGATAAAAAATATCCTGTTGCGTTTAAATCCGCAGGACAGAATACAGCGACTGTTCATATTACTGTAAATGACGGTGGGCCGATTGAAAATGAAATCATCTATGGCACAATCAAAGGCTTGAAGATAGACCGTGAAACAGGCGAAAATATCGCAGGCGCATTATTTGGAATGTTTAAAGCAGAGGAAAAAGAATTGTCAGAAAAAACTGCAATTCTCACCGCTGAATCAAACGAGGGCGGTATTTTTGAATTTACCGATGTTCCTTATGGCGAATACATTGTCCGTGAGTTAAAGCCTGCCGAGGGTTATCTGCCTAATGAAGAAAACTATCAGGCGACAGTTTCAGAAGATGAAGAAGTTATTGAAATCACAGTTGAGAACGATAAAATACCTGAACTCGGAACAACTGCAACTATTGACGGCAAAGAAGTTTGTTCCGAAGTAACATTCACACCCGAAACAGCAGACGGCGAAGTAACAGTATCATTCACTTTTGATGGTTCTATAATTACCAAAGATACAGAAATCGTTGCTTTTGAAACTCTCTACCGTGATGAAACGGAAATTGCTGTTCACGCTGATATTGATGACAAGGATCAGACTGTAACAGTTCATCCGCAGCCTGAACCCGAAAAACCACAGACAGGAGACAATTCAAATCTCGGTTTTTACATCGGCTTGGGTTCTGTTGCTGTCGGCGGTTTGATTGCATTTCTTATCATAAAATTTAAAAGGAAAGATGAGGACGATGAATAATGCACAGGGTGTATATCTGTTCGCCTTTGGGCGGTAATGTATCTGTAAACATTGAAAACGCAAAACGATATGCCCGTTATGCGTTAGAGTGCGGTATGGCTCCGTTCATACCGCATTTTTATGTGCTGATTTTAGATGACAGAAATGATAAAGAAAGGAACATCGGTATGAACGCAGGACTTTCTATGCTTTGGGTTTGCAATGCGGTCTGGGTTTTCGGAGATGAAATAACTGAGAGTATGAAAACAGAAATTCGCTTTGCAGAAAAACTGAACATCGAAGTCAGATATATATCGGAGAATGATTTAAGAAAATCGGAGGTAAAAAATGATAAAATCAAGAAAAATTAAGTTATTGAAGTGGTTGGCAGGAATATCAGTAATACTGTTAATGCTCGGAATATCGGCAGTAACAGTCTTTGCCGCAGGAGATGTATCATCAGCAATCGAAAGCACATGGACATCGGCTCAAACACAGATTAAAAATGTTGTAAACAATGTTGTCTTTCCTGCGGTAGATATGATTCTTGCCATACTTTTCTTTGTTAAACTTGCTACTGCTTATCTCGATTACCGCAAACACGGTCAGTTTGAATTCACCGCTCCTGCAATACTTTTTGGCTGTCTTGTGTTCTCTTTGACTGCACCGCTATACATTTGGACGGTACTCTGATAACAATAAAATCAAGGCTGTTGTGTTGAATCATAACAGCCTTTTGCGAGGTGATTTATATTTTTGATTGGTTAGGAGATTTCATCGGCGGAATCGGCAGTGCCATAGGTGGTGTGTTTGATTACCTCGGTGAGCAAATCTCAAATGCTATATGGAACACAATGATTCAGTGGCTTTATGAAACGATTTACAACGCTGTTGCCGACTTCTTCACGATGATGGGAAATATGGGAGCAGATGTGTTCGACCTTGAATGGGTGCAGGCGACAATAAATCTGTTTACGCTGTTTGGATGGGCATTGTTTGTAGCAGGCACGGTCGTTGCCGTGTTTGATGTGGCTATTGAATATCAGAACGGAAGAGCGAATATCAAAACAACTGCAATTAATGTATTAAAAGGTTTCTTTGCCTGTTCGCTGTTCGGCATTGTACCTGTGGAGCTGTACAAATTCTGCATAAGTCTGCAAAACACATTCTCAAAGGATTTGTCGTCCTTAATGGCAGGACAGCAAAGCGTTGATTTAGCCGGACAAAGCACAAGCGTTTTAGAGGGCAGTTTTGCAGTCGCAACACAGACAACATTCGGCTTGCTGAATCTTTTATGTATGATAGCCTTTGCCTACTGCGTAATAAAAATATTTTTTGCGAACATCAAGCGAGGCGGAATCTTGCTTATTCAGATGGCAGTAGGTGCACTGTATATGTTCAGCGTTCCGAGAGGTTATCAGGACGGCTTTAATCAGTGGATGAAACAGATAGCGGCGTTGTGCCTGACGGCATTTATACAGACAACTCTTCTGTTCCTCGGGTTGCTAACCTTCCCCGGCAATATGCTTTTAGGACTTGGAATAATGCTTGCATCAAACGAAGTTCCTAGAATTGCACAGCAGTTCGGACTGGATTCAAGCGTTAAGGAATACACAAAACCCCTGTTCTCAATTCCTACTCATCACTTCTTATTCTTCCCCGGAAATATTAACCCTAAGGATTTTGAAGATTCCCTAATGGTTGAGCCAAACGAGTATGCCTTAATCAAATTCGGTGAGCGTGGAACTTGTCTGTATAGGTGCGGTAATGAACGCTATTTGCTTCTTGTTCAGGCTCCCGAATACAAAGCAGAGATTTTCAGCAGTGCAGGCGGCAGATAGTAATTCACAAAAAATTTTTACTGCAAATAAAAACTTCCTACTAGGTAATTATGTTGGTTATAATCTAATCTAGAAGGAAGTTTTTTTGAGTAATAAAAGTTAAATTTTAACTATGGTTTTATTTAGAAATACTATATTAAATTGCACTGAACATTCTCATTTTTCCATGTGTAATATGCTCTATTGATACGTGGCTGATGCATAAGGGTACGCACATTTTTTTCTGAGCCATCTGAGTAATAAACAATAGCGTTATCGGTATATTCGTTACCCACTTTTCTCATATTTGTTATATGTAACCATGTTCTCTTTTTTTCTTCTTGGTAAGTTTTAGGAATTAGATCTTCACAATCATCTAGAACAAAGGGTTCGTTTTTAATGTTTGTTTCTAAAATATCAGCGGTGATATAAATTTCTCCGTTTTCTCCATTTACCACGAAAAGTACTTTGTCAATCTGGCGCTTATTGCTAACTGGGATCGCTGTGGAGAACCAAACGCTACCTTTTTCTTGTGCAATCCTGTAATGCGAATTGATAATTTCTTTGTTTGATATTCCTGATTTTGAGTTTACTAGTTTTAGCGCTATGCCTCTGTGTTGCTCCATAAGATGGAACCTCCTTTTTGAAATTTTTGCTAAAGTGAATAGTAGAAATAATCTAAATGTTCGAAACATCAGCAACGACTAAAACGACTATAACGACTTCAACGACCTAATATTAGCATATGAATTTGCGTTTGTCAAGGCAAAATTTAATTTTTTTAAATTGAGAATTTTTATTTTTAGAAAGTGGGTGAGTCTTAATGAGTGCTACCATAGGTGCAGCACTAAAGAAAATAGCAGTTGCTCTGCTCACAGATAAAAAGGTAATAAAAACAATAGGCGGTATAATAATCGGCATAATCATAATTGTGGTTATGCCGATTATTGCTGTTGTGTCAGTTTTCAACGGCAGTATGAATATCGATACCGACAAACTCAATCAGGCTATACAAGAAAACATTTCAGCAGAGCAGATGGAAAATTTACAGCTTATCAACAACACTATGACAGAGGTTGAAAATCAACTCAAAAGCAAGAAACTGTCCGACTATAACATGCAAGCAGAGGTTATCTATCTGTTTTCCCTGTCCGATAAATCCAAGGAAAATGATTTTGTCAAAAACTTTGTTTCCTGTTTCAAGAAGAATCAGTCTGATGAGGATTTGGTAAATGCAGTCAATCAGAAATTCGGAACGGAGATTAAGTATGACGAGTTTCAAAAGATGATGCAGTCAATCAAGGGTGCAGAAATCAGCACCGCAGGCTTTACTGACAAGACCACGAAGAACAATCTCGACCTTGTCAAGTGGTGCGAGAACGCATACAAAAACGGCTGGGGCTATGTTTACGGCGGTTACGGTCAAGTCTGTACAAAGCAGTATCTCGACCAACAGGCGTCGTTGCTTCCCGGAAATAACGAGGCAGGTGGTGAAATGCGACAGGTTGGTGAAAAGTGGCTCGGCAAGAGAGTATGCGGTTGCATAGGCTTGATAAAATCATATGCTTGGTACAACTCTGACAGCGGAGAAATTGTCGCAGGCTCAAACGGCTTTACGGATTGCGGAGCAAATTCCATTTGGAGCAGTGTCACAGAAAGCGGACCGATTTCAAATATGCCCGATACACCCGGACTTGCAGTCTGGATGGACGGACACATCGGAGTGTATATCGGCAACGGTGAAGTCATTGAAGCACAAGGCACAGCCTACGGAGTTGTCAAAACAGAGCTTAACGGTCGAGGTTGGACTAAGTGGCTGAAGATTCCAAACATCAAATATATTGATAAAAACAAAAAGTGAGGAGTGATTAAATTGAAAAAATCAAGTATCAGCATTATGTATGACGATGAAAAGTTGTCTGCAATCAAGTTGTATATGTCACAGCGTGATTTGGATTTCAAGGAAGAACTTGAAAAATCTGTGGACGCTCTGTACGCAAAATATGTCCCTGCAAATGTCAGGGAGTTCATTGATATGAAAGATTCACAGGTAAAAACACCCAAGCCTAAAAAGCCAAAGCCACAGGAAGAAAATACCGAGGTGGTAACTTGAAAAATCAGAATTTCGGAATAGAAATTGAAATGACCGGCATCACTCGCAGTACTGCGGCGAAAGTGATTGCCGGTTATTTTCATACAGATGCAACTCATGTCGGCGGCTGTTATGACGCTTATTCTGTCCGTGACAATGACGGCAGGATGTGGAAGATTATGCGTGACGCAAGCGTTAGATGTGAAAACCGTTCGGGACAGAATGCAAGCTCTCTGTACTCGGTTGAATTTGTCACTCCGATTTGCAACTATGACGATATAGAAACTATACAGGAGCTTGTCAGAAAGCTTCGTGGCGCAGGAGCGAGAGTCAACTCAAGCTGTGGTTTGCATTGCCATATTAATGCGGCTCAGCATACCCCGAAAACACTTCGCAATATCGTAAACATTATGGCGGCGAAAGAGGATTTGCTCTACAAGGCATTAAAAGTGAATGTATCAAGAGAACATTACTGTCAAAAGATGGACACACGCTTTCTTGATGAAATCAATAACCGTCCGCCTATGTCAATGGAGCAGATAAAATCAATGTGGTATGACGGAGAGGACTACAGTTACCGACATTATGATGATACTCGCTACCACGCACTGAATCTTCACAGCGTGTTCTACAAGGGTACGATTGAATTTCGTCTGTTCAATTCAACCTTACACGCAGGCGAAGTCAAAAGTGCGATTCAACTGTGCCTTGCAATCAGTCATCAGGCTTTAATTCAGAAGTCTGCAAGATACGCTAAAACTGTATCGGATAATGAAAAGTACACTTTCAGAACTTGGCTTTTGAGATTGGGTTTGATAGGTGACGAGTTCAAAACAGCTCGTCATCATCTGCTGAAAAATCTTGATGGCAATATTGCTTGGAAAGACCCAGCACAGGCTGAAAAGCAAAATCAAGGCTCAGCATCTGATTTTATCTCAAGAGTTATGGAAGATTACGCTTATGAAATCTCGGGCAGAAAAGCATATGCCGATTACATTGCTACCCGTCCTCGTGCCGAGAGATTCGGCTCTCACGGACTTTTTACCGATGACGGTGTGCAGGTTCAGTTGAGTAAAGTAACGGAAGAACTTGACAAACACAAGGGAAATATCTGGACTGCGATAATTTCTATTCGCAGAGAAGATGCACAACGGCTTGGCTTTAATACCGGAGCTCGGTGGAGAGATATGCTCCGTACACAGACCGAAGCACTTGCTAAAAATCTAAAAATACCAATGGAGAATCTTCGTTGGTATGCTGCATTTCATAATGAATCGCACCATCCTCATGTGCATCTGATTGCATATTCAACTGTTGAGAACGAAGGCTATCTCACGCAAAAGGGAGTTGAAAATCTGCGCTCGTCATTTGCAAAAGATATTTTTCAGCAAGATTTATTGTGCATCTATGAAAAGCAAACCGAACACAGGGATAAGCTCCGTACCGAGGCTCGTGACATTGTAGAGAATTTGGTTGCGAATATCAACTGCGAAATCTATGTCAATGCATCAATTCAGCATAAGCTGTTGGAACTTGCCGACAGACTTTCACAAACGAAAGGCAAAAAGGTTTACGGCTATCTGAAACCCGATGTAAAAGCAATCGTTGATTCCATTGTTGATGAGCTTGCCAACGACAATAGAATTAAAAAGCTGTATGACCTCTGGTACGAGCAAAAGGAAAATACAATCCGCACCTACACAGATGAAATGCCTGACAGGATTCCGCTTGCCCAAAACAAGGAATTTAAGTCAATCAAGAATGCGGTAATCAAGGAAGCATTGAAATTAATTCCTAACGAAGATGAAGCGGAAGAAAGCGAGAATACAGACGAAGAATCTGTTTCAAATCCCTTTGAATATGAAGAAAACACCTCTGCCGAATCAGTCTTTGATTCAGACAGAGGTGTTCTGTATCCTCATTATTCAATTAAAACTAACCGCAACAGCGTTGCAGTTTCTTCCCTTTATCTCCTGCGCTACCTCTGCAACATAATTCAAAATCAGCTCCGTTTTGAAGAAAAGCAGAAAGTGCAAAGAACGGATAAAAAGCTTCAGCAGAAGATAAATGATAAGAAACAAGCTCAGGGTTTAAAAATGTAATCACAGATTTAATGAATAAAGTTGGCAAAAGGGATTTTCTTTAAATCAATCTAATATCGGTAAATTGTTTAAACATGGAGGTAAATGCATCATATGATGGTCAGTCATTGGAGTTAAAATCATACCTCCCATTGTTAACCTTCCCCAAAATACTAATAACCATACCGAGCGAAAATCTGTTGTTACTCCACCTTCTTCTAATATTCTCATTACCCATTCTTCCGGTACCATTGAATTTATCTGTACTAATGTTAGATTTCCTAATATATTACGTGTGTTTTTACCAACTGCGAGCATATATTCATGAAGAGCTTCAACGTTTATCTCTTTTCCAAACGCTATTGCTTCATCAAGTTCCAAAGCATTGCCTGTATCTGTAATAGGTGAACCAATTTTTCTTTGCCATTCTTCATTGAATATTTGATTTTGATTTGCCATTAAAATATTGCTTACTAAATCTTCAATTCGATATGTATGCCAAAATTGCCAACACAAAGGAACGGTTCTAGTGCCTGCGTAATGTAAATCCACATCATAATCCTCTCTGGGCACTAATTCATTTTGATTGCCTCTTAACATATAATCCAAAACATAATCTGCAATAGTTTTTTCAGTTCTTCCAGAAATTTCAGCAGGATGCACCATAGCATGAACTTCTAAAGTAAGTTCTCTTATTTTATCTATATCTGTTCCTTGTAATGCAAGTTTTAGTTCATTATATTTCTTCGTTATTGGCTCAAATAATTCTTCCTTTGTCATAGGATTAACCTCCTGAAATTTATAATTTTTGATCGATTATTTATAATTATCTTACCATATATATAGGAAATTGTCTATCAAAAAATCATCACACCGCCAAGGGGAAACTGCACCCAAAGGTTGATAGGTGCCTCCTGTCACAGTGATAAGAGAAGAACTACCCACTATAAGATATTACAGCAGAAGATAGATGATAAAAAACAAGGTTTGGGATTGCACTAAACCTGATGTTTAATTATCCATTTCGTTAAATCGGCAAGTTCAAGTTTGCCATCAGCTATATTCAGTATTGTTGTGTAAAGTTCTTCTTGTGTGTAGTCAAGTTCAATTCCGTTGAGTGCAAGAAAAACAAGCATAGTGTGCGTGCCAATGCGTTTATTCCCGTCAACAAAAGCGTGATTTTTTATGATTCCATACCCAAGCCGTGCAGCTTTTTGTTGTACAGTTGGAAATAAATCTTGGCAGTCAAATTTTTGAAAAGGTGCATTTATCGCAGAATCAAGCAAGTTCTCATCTCTGATACCGTCAAGTCCGCCTGTTTCCTCAATCAAGGATTTGTGCATCATAAGAATTTGTGTTTTAGATAAAACTATCATTTTGCAAGAACCTCATAGGTTTTTTTATTTTTTGCAATCAGCCTTTTTGAAATATCCATAACATCTTCATCAACAGCAATCTGTTCGTTTTCTGCCTGACTGAATTCAACAATAAGGTAACGAGGAACATTATTTTTCAGAATAACTGCCGAACCATTTTCATCAACTAATCTTGCAACCTTAGAAAAATTTTGATTTGCTTCTGTGATTGAAACAAGAGATTTTGTGTTTACATTCATAAAAACACCTCCGGAATTATTATGTGCAAATAGGATAAATATATCCTAATGTTATTATAATCAATAGTTATTTGAATGTCAATAAAAATTTTCCACCAGGAGGTAACTGCACCTAATCGCTGATAGGTGCCACCTGTCACAGTGATAAGAGAAGAACTACCCACTTTAATCCATTACAGCAGAAAGAAAAAATAAATTATACTCAAGGAAGTGATTAAAATATCAACCTACATTCATTTTACAAAAGAACAGCGAGAACAGGCAAGGAGAACCGACCTTGCTAATTTTTTAGTCAGTCATGGCGAGAAAGTCAAGAAATCAGGTTCAGAATATGAATGGCTTGACGGTTCGCAAAAGGTTACAATCAGAGGTCACCTATGGTATCATCAGTACAAACTGAAAGGTGGTGACGCAGTTGATTTTGTCCGCAGATTTTACAACAAGGACTATACCGAAGCGGTTCAAATGCTTTTGAACGGCAGCGGCGGTCAAATTATAACCTCACCGCCCATAGAAAAAGAGCACAAACACTTTGAAGTGCCACCGAGGAATGACAGAATGAACAGAGTATGTCAAGCGTTATGAGTACGGCACTTTCAAGGCTGAATGCATTTCTTGACTCCGAGCTTGAACAGCTTTTGTGTTTTGATACGGAGATTGACGCTGAAAAATTCTGCAATGAAAAGTGTGCAATATCCATTGTAATACCCGAGGAGAATCCCAATACCTTTTTTATGGTGTTACTAATAATAGAACAACTCTATTGTGAAATACTTTCAGTTGCAGATGAAAACGGCGGTGTGCTGAAAACCCGCTGTGTGTTTTTCTGCGATGAATTTGGAACTTTGCCAAAGATTGATTCAGCCGAGATGATGTTTTCTGCATCCCGTTCAAGGCGTTTACAGATAGTGCCAATAATTCAATCCTTTGCACAACTTGAGAAAAATTACGGCAAAGAGGGTGCTGATGTTATCATAGATAACACACAGCTGACCATTTTCGGCGGCTTTGCTCCGAACAGCACAAGTGCGGAAGTCCTATCAAAAGCACTCGGTTCAAAAACTGTTATGTCAGGCTCTGTAAGCAGAAGCAAAAATGATCCGTCGCAATCCTTGCAGATGATAGAAAGACCTTTGATGACTCCCGATGAGTTAAAGTCACTTCCGAAAGGCACATTTGTTGTTATGAAAACAGGCTTTTATCCGATGAAAGTTAAATTGAAATTATTTTTCAAATGGGGAATAGAATTTGAGGAAAAATATGAGGTCATGGAAAATGGCAATCGTGAAGTTCACTATGCCAATCGTTCGGAGTTGTTCAACAACATAATCCAAACATACTGCCCTCACTATCTTGAACAGACTGTTACTGATTCGGATTTTGATGAAGCAAGCGGTGAAAAAAAGAAGAAAAATGAAAATCTTAAAACCTCGCCAAATGCAGAACAGACTGTGTGTGAAGATATTGTTGATGCGGATGAACCAACATCAGCACAGCAAGATGAGCCAACAAAAGAACCCGAAAATTCAAGTCTTGAACAGAACGCAGACAAGCAAAGAAAAGTAGTCGTCAGAACCGAGCGACCACCACAGGGGGATAACAGCAATGAGTAGATTAATTTTTCTGTATCAAATGGACTTACCTCACAGAGCCGTAGCCGTATATACCTACCTCCACGACCGAGCCAACAAAGACGGCGAATGTTGGCCGTCAGTAAATAAAATAGCAGGCGACATAAAGCTGTCGCCTGCCACAGTGCGTAGAGCTATTAAAGATTTAAAAAAAGTAGGTTTAATAGAAACTAAACAACGTTATCGTGAACAGGGCGGTAAGAGCAGTTTATTGTTTCAAATAAGTAAATAACGAAAAAATATATGGAAGAAAAATAAGAGATTATATTCGTTCGTAATTTTGTGTATTAGAGTTTATTCCAATAGTAGAAGTGAATGTATTTGTATTGCTATCAAATTTCATTTCTAAATTTCCATTGTATTTTTCAACTACTCGTTTAATACTTCTAGTGCCAATTCCGTGCATACCGGATGTGCTTTTAGATGATACGAGAGTTCCATCAATGTATTTAGGTTTTTTATTGCAAGAATTTGAAATTTTAATGATTACAAAGTTTGAATTTCTTGTACTAATAGAAAAATCAATAAATTTTTCATTTGTCATTAACGCTGACTCAACTGCATTTTCTAAAAGGTTGTCAAGTAAGGCAGTTATATCATGTTCTTTAATAAAATCAATATTTGCGTTTTTTATACTGATTGTAAAGTTGATGTTATTTTTCTTGCATATCTCATAATACCTATGAGTAATTAAATTGACTGTAGGGTTATTACAGTAGTCAATTGGATTCATAATACTAAAATCATTAACAATTTCAGAAATATATTGAGCTATATTTGAATCCTTATCTTCTGATAATTGTTTAATTGTATTTAAGTGCTTAGTTATGTCGTGAATCAACACTTTTGAATTTTCATTCTGTTCGCTTAACAGCTTATAGTAATCTATCGTATCCTTTTCTTGCTGCTTATCTAAAAGTATTTGTGTGTATTTATGATTAACTTTTATTGTTAGTTCGTTTATATAGAAAACAATAATATTAGAAAACAATAGAAGTAAGTTCCCTATAACTAAAGATAATTTAAAATTATCATTTACTGAATAGATAATACAAAGATATACAGTAGTGTGCATTAAAATAATAGAAGCGATTGGCAGAATGCAAAGAATAAGAGCAAATTTAGAATTCGTTTCCATGCTTTCTTTTTGTGATATTTTTATAATTAAATGTATTGATAAGAAATAAAGCAATTTACAAATTGTAGCTTGAATAATTAATACAAAATCATCATTATAGCTTTCAAATAAATCTATCCTGAAAATGATTGAAGAAAAATAAAATACCATTAATTCAGTGACGATCATAAGAAATAAAAGAATTAAGTTATTAAATAAAGCGGATTTTAATTTTGTATTATAACATAATATTGAAATTAGAAAATTACAGAAAAAGAATCCCAAAAGATTTATAATGGGGATTTCACAAAAATGAAGTATGTATAAAATAATAAAATTTCCTAGTGCAAATAAAAATATGAATTTTTTAGCAATTTTTCTTTTGAATTTAAAATCAAAATAATAAAGAGATATTAGAGATTCGATAAAATATACCACAGCATAGCATATATTTGAAATCATATTGTGCCTCCCATATATTCATAAAAGGCTTTTTTAAAAGAAGCGTAAAAGCTTCTAGATATTGGCACTTTCACTTTATTTGAATTAGCAGATAAAGTGATTTCATTTTTATCAAAGTCAGTTACATTTTTTAAATTTACGATATAACTATAATGCGATTGTGCAAAATAATCATATGATTTTAAACAATTTTTCCAGTATTCAAACTTTTTATTAGAAATATATTCATTATTTTTTGTGATTATTTTTGTTTTTCGTTTATCAATAGTTAAATAGAGTATATCTATAGTAAAAATATTATGACATTCATCAAAATAGTCTAAGATAATTTTTTCTGTGCTTTGTTTATACAGATTTAAAGCAATCTCCATGCTCCTAAAAAATCTATTTTCGTCAATGGGTTTAGATAAAAATCTAAAAACCTTTAAATCCATTGCATCATCAAGATATCCTTGAAAAGATGTAACTATAAAGACAATAATATTCGGATTTAGTGTTTGAAGATGTTTTGTAACAGAAAGTCCATTAACACCGGGCATTTCTATATCAATAAACGCAAAATCAGTTTTAATTTGTTTATCCAATATAGAATCCCCATTTGAAAAGCAGGTAATATCAAAATTATAGGTTGACTTTTTTGATAATTTAAGGAGAAAATTTTTGATTTGCTGAACGATTTTCAAATCATCATCACATATCAGTACATTCATAGAGCTATACCTCCTTAATTAGGATTATAACTCAAAAAAAAGAATTTGTCATCTGTTTTATTCCTGTTCAGTTAAAACTCTATATATTATTTTTGATATTAGGCTCAATGATTTAATTTGTTAACAATATTTTGAGGAATGTTATTACTTTTTAAAGTACTTAATAAGAGATAGTCAGGTGTGATATTTAATGCATTGCAGATTTTAGCAAATGTTTCAATACCTAGTACAGAGTAACCGTTTTCAATATTTGATATGTGATAATTTGAAAAACATGTTTTTTGGCTAAAGCATTTTTCTCCATTTTTATTTCTTTTCTATGTTGTGCTATACAAATTCCTATTTTTGTAGTCTACATACATTAATATCAACTAATAAAATGTTATCAATCATCGGCAATATTGTTAATAAATTTTAAAAAAAAGATAATATTCTTATATGATTGTAATATTTAAAAGTTTTTATATAGTTGTAAGATGAAGGGTTATAATAGATTAAAAGTGCATTTTTTGTCGAATTTATTACCATTTTTGTAAAATTCAACATTTACAAGCATTTTTTTGATAAATTTATAATAAGGAGGTTGATTACAATGAAAAACGAAAAAAGATTATCAAACAAGATGAAAAACGGAATCAAAAAAGTATTGTTTGTTGCGTTAAAATCGAATGCAAATTCTTCAGGATGTTATGTAATTTATCAGCCGAAAGTACCGAAGGATTTAGAGAAATTTAAGAAGTTCAAATGATAAAGTTAATTTCTGATAAATTTGCTTGCTTTTTATGCAAAGATGAAGGACAAAAAAATAATTTTGATTTATATGAATATGCTGTATATATTATTTTATCATCAGCATTCCATGTTATTACTGTTATTACTTTAGGATTGTGCTTTAATTTATTAGTTGAAAGTTTAGTGTTTTATTTCTCTTTTATAGCTATTCGTAAGTTTGCGGGTGGATATCATGCAAAAACGCCAGTAAGGTGTTATCTGTTCTCTTTTGCTTCAAACATAATAATATTGTGTTTAGTTAAGTGGCTTAGCAGTATTAACACTTTATTTATTTTTATATTTATAATATTTGAATTGCTTTGTGTTGTTTTGATATTATTGATATCCCCTCTTGATACAGAAAACAATCCCTTAACTGGACAAGAGAAAAAAATGTACAGAATGTTAACTTCCATTATTACTATTCTTATATTCATAATATCATCATTGTGTTTTTTTAAGGGGTATATAAATATAGGAAGTTCTATGATATGCGGAGTTGTAATGAGCGCATTGGTATTATTAATGAGAAAAATTCAAATTATCAATATGAGGATTAAAAAGTGAGTAGAATATGAAGTTAAAAGTATCTGTTTTTGAATATCTGAATCAAAAAGTTATGTATATCCAAGATGTCAATTACTATTTTGGAATAAAAAATGATTTTAATATAAAGCTTGGGGATTATGAACTTAGTGAAGATCAGATTTTAGCTATTGCAAAAGAAAATGATCCTGAAGAGTATGAAGTATTTGTAAGCACAAGTATAGAAGAACGCTTGAATAAGATAAAAACTTATGATATTGAAGAGATAAAAGAACAATCATCTTATGGGCAATTTACTTTATGTTTGCATCCGTCTCGAAAATGTAACTTAAATTGCAAATATTGTTTTAGGGAATCAGAATATCTTGGAGAACAACAACTTACCTTTGAGGTTGCTAAAGATGCAATAGATTTTCTTGTTGATAAATATGCTCCTTGTGCAAGTAAATATGTTGTCGATCTGTCGGGCTCGGGCGAGCCTCTGTTACAGATTGATTTAATAAAACAAATTGTAGAATATTGTAAAAAGAAGCGTAACGAGATTTGCAAAAACATTGAAGTAATGTTCTGTACAAACCTTACTCTGCTTACACCGGAAATAGTTGAGTATTTGGATAATGAGCCTGCTATCATTCTTGGAACAAGCATTGACGGTGATCGGATTACTAATGATAATAATCGAGTATATGCAAATGATAAGGGGACATATGATGATATAGTTAAAGGTCTCAAAATGTTTAAAAATAAGAAATTAGGACTTGCTGTTACTATTACTCCTTTAAATCAGGATGTTGATTTGATTTATGACTGTCTTTATCATTTACCAAATGTTGATTGTGTTAGCATGAAATTTATTAGGTGCTATGACGGATCAAAGTATGATTTTGATAATTTTGACATTTCATATTTAATTAGTAGATATGATAGGTTGTGCTGCAATATCCTTGTAGAGTTAGAAAAAGGCAATTTTGAATATTTAGAAAAGCTTATGAAGGGCGGGGACTATTTTGGTGGACTGATTTATAGAAATCTTTTTAAAGGTATATATAAAATTTACAGATGTGATGCAGGAAAGAGTCGTATTGCTGTCGACAATAAAGGAGATATTTTTGCTTGCAGCGTTATGAATGGAAACAATGATTATAGGATTGGCAACATATATAACGGTATAAATAAAGAAAATCAGTCAAAATTTGAATGTGTTACTATTGAAAGTGTAACGCAGTGTAAAAATTGTGAGATTAAAAGTATTTGCGGTGGAGAATGTTATGTAAATGCATATCTGAAAAACAGTGATTTTTATAATCCAATTGATAAAATGTGCAAAATAAAGCTTGAGTTAAACAAGTTAAGTATGTCATTTATTGATAAGATAAAAAACAAATCCAGCGTGGTGTATAGCAAACTTATTGATTTAGCTTTTGAAATTAATAGTTATGAAAATACACCTACGGCTGTGTGGGCTGTCATGAGCTTTTTAAATACAAGAAATGTAATTGTTAATTATTCTGAAGTGAACAATTGTATTGCGAAATATGACAATATGGTAGAAGGTATATTGAACTATCTTAAAAAATTTGATGACAATATATCTTTATACAAAATACATAATGGAAAAGACATGAAAACACCCGCAATTGCTATAATTAAAAATACGCAACCAAATGCACTTGATTTTTTACATATAGTAAGTATTAATGATGGTAATGTTATTTTCAAAGTTTTCGAATTAGGTAACGCAGATGTAATAAGTTTACCAATATATGAATTTACAAGAACTGTTTCTTGTATAGTTATTTGTTAGGATAGAAACACCTAATAATTTATATAGGTTTTTCTATATATTATTCATACGGATAAGTTTATTAAGCAAAAAGGAGATGTTTTTATGAATAAGATAGATATTAACAAATTTATTTCAGAAAATGATATTATCGAATCTTCAATTGATAAACTCAAAGAAATTAATGGAGGTTGCGAAGGAACATGTGTAATACAAATCGGTCGCTGTCTAAACGGTGGATATTATTTTAGAAAAGTAGTAAATCCATGTTACCGTGTCAGTCAACATAGAACCAATGCACTGGCGAAAGCAAAAGCTGAGAATAATGGCAATGGTTTAAAAAAGGGTACATATAAGGCATATTATTATTAATTGGTATTATTATAGTTATTGGTATAACATAACTGATAATGTCCCCGCCTTTATAAGCGGTGTATCTTATCTAAATACAGCAGTGAGATACATTCTCCTGCTATATTTGTAGTGTAAACGCTACTTGCTTTGGTAAAAGCAAAGCTTTGAAGCAGAAATAATATTTATGTCTTTAACACTTATCCGTATGATTTAACTACATTAAAGGGTGCAATTATGAAAAAAATATTTAGATGTTCTGCTTTATTAACTGTATTATTAATGATACTAATATTTTCGGCTTCATGCACTGATACTAATAATGGCAGTGACGGTGAAAAATTGAAATATTATACCCCATATCAGAGTACCGATATAACAGAGATTATTGAAAGGTATAATAAGTATTGTAAAAACAACCTCGATGAGTCCTATCAAATAGAAATTGTAGAGTATGATTCGTTAGAAGAAATGTACACAATAATGGCAACGGAAATTATGTCAGGCGATGGACCGGATATTATTTCGTTAGATCAACCATTGCCATTTGAAAAACTTATTGAAAATCACGCATTTGCGGATGTTGACGAGCTTATAAATACATATGGTTCTAATATCGACTTTAATGATTATAACACAAAAGTAATGGAATCGGGAATAGTTAACAGAAAACGGTATTTTGTGCCTTTTTTCTATTGTCCCAATATATTTATTTCTACTCAAGAAAAATTAAAAGAATATGATTTAAATTTTTCTGATTTTTCCTATAAAGAATTATCTAAACAACTTTCACAAGAAAAAGTTTCCTGTTCGCTTTTTGGAAATGAAAGTGATAACTATAGCTTTTTGTATTCATTTATAGATAGCTATGTAAATTTTGATAATAAAACGGCAAACTTTGACACCAATAGCTTTTTGGAAAATATAGATTATATTAAGAAGTTGATAAATAATGATAACACCAACGAGAATGTATATTATAATTTATATAATTCAGAAAACAATGGTTGTATATTGTCTACTCCTAAGTTACTTTTTGGCGGTACAATGGGAGGTGTAAAAACAGCTTATTACAATATTTTTTTGCAAAACAAAACTCCTGCTATTTTGCCAAATTTTAGCTATGAGAACAAAATAACAGCTTATGTTGAGTGCGGAATAGCTATAAATCAAAATTCAGATAAAAAAGATAAGGCATTAAGATTTATTGAATATTGTTTAAGTGAAGATGTTCAAGAATATTGGTGCGGAAGTAGGAGCGATAAGGGATTTTCAGGCACAAATGAAATATCGTTGCCGGTGAATAATAAAGCTTTTGACTATGCTGTTGAAGTTGAAACTGGCGAGGAGTGGGATTACAACGAAGACGGAGAATTTGATGAAGAAGAAAAAGAATTTTCAGAAAATGTGGATTCAATATTTTGGAAAGATTATTTGGGTATAATTGATGATATAAGCGGGTGTACCTTATATAATTATAAAAATTTAAAAACCACCTATTACAACTCGTCAGTAATTGGTGATATTGTAGATAAATATTTAAGCGGAGATATTTCAAAAGAAAAGTTTATTCGTCAGCTCACAGCGGCAACGGAAATTTATTTAACAGAATGAACTGGTATATTATGATTAGATTTAAATGTATATTACAAAACGATGAAACAGATTGCGGTCCGGCTTGTCTGGCCGCAATTTTTGGAAAATACGGTTTAAAAGTATCTATAGCAAAAATTCGCGATATTGCAGGTACAGATCGACAAGGTACAAGTGCATATGGACTTGTAAAGGCGATTGAACACTATGGCTTTCAGCAAAAGGTTGTTAAAGCTGATAAGGAATCATTAACCTCTAAATTACCTATACCTGCTATTGCACATGTAGTGATTGACGATTCCTTATTGCATTATGTAGTTATAACTAAAGTTAAGGGTGATACTGTAGTAGTTTCCGACCCTGCAAAGGGAATTGTAAAGTATAAAAAAGAAAATTTCCTTAAAATTTGGACTAAGATATTAATTCTTATTGCACCAACAAACAACTCTCAAAAAGGAAATAAAAAACAAAGCACACTAATAAGTTTTTTTCGTCTGCTTATTTCTCAAAAATGGCTGTTGCTAAGAATATTTATTCTCTCTATGATACTGACTTCATTAGGCATTATAACTTCCTTTTATTATCAGGTCATTATGGATAATGTGGTTCCAAGCCTCTCTATACAAACGCTTAATTATGTGTCCGTTATTACTTTGTGTTTATTCTTAGTGCAGATAGGTATAAATTTTTTAAGAGGCATTTTAATTGTAAAATTGGAGCAAAGGATCGATATTCCTATTATGCTTGGATATTATAATCACGCTTTGATTTTGCCTATGAAATTTTACTCTATGCGTGATACAGGGGAAATTATTTCCCGATTTAATGACGCTTCAAGTATAAGAGATATTGTTTCAGATGCGTCATTAACAATTATGATGGATACGATTATGGCAGTTGTAGGTGCAGTGGTTTTATTTAACTGCAACAGGCTTTTATTTCTTATTTCTGTAGTTGTGCTGATTTTATATGGAATAATAGTTTTCATATATAACAAGCCAATTAAAAAAATTAACAGAAAAATAATGGAGATGAACTCTAAGGTTACCTCTCAATTTGTTGAAACAATAAACGGTATTGAAACAATTAAAGTTTTTAATCAGGAGAAAAATGAAGAAACTAAGACTGATAAATTATACAAGAAATTCTTAAAAAAGATTTTTAATGGAGGAATACTATCTCTTAGTCAGCAAACTGTAACTATGTTTGTTGCTGTTGTAGGAGAGCTTGTTATTTTATGGGTCGGCACTGCGTGTGTTATTAAGGGGAATTTAACGCTCGGTGAACTAATAACTTTTAATGCTTTGTTAGGTTATTTTATTAATCCGATAAAAAACTTAATCAATCTTCAGCCAAGTATTCAAACCGCAGTTGTTGCTGCAGACAGATTAGGAGAAATTTTGGATATAGCACCGGAGTATAATGATGAACAAGACCAATCAGATAATAAAATCAGATTTAGTAAAGTTTCAATTTCAAATTTAGACTTTAGATATGGTACAAGAGATCTTGTTCTAAGACATATTAATTTAGAAATACACCGTGGAGAAAAAATAGCTTTTGTAGGAGAGAGTGGTTCAGGGAAAACTACGTTGGCTAAATTATTAGTAAGGCTATATGAACAAGAAAAGGGAAGTATTAAACTTGATTCATCTGATATAAGAGAATTTTCAATAAGTCAGATAAGAAATAACATTTCTTACATATCGCAAAATACTTTTCTTTTTAGCGGAACGATAAAAGAAAATTTATTGTTTGGTAATTCTGATGCAACCGATTATGATATATCGCAAGTGTGCAAAATGTGCGAGCTTGAGGAATATATTAACAGCTTACCATTAAAATTTAACACCAGAATAGAAGAAAACGGTAAGAATTTATCAGGCGGTCAAAAACAGAGACTTGCTATAGCGAGAGCACTATGGAACAATCCTGAAATTCTAATAATGGATGAGGCAACAAGTAGTCTTGACTATATTACTGAAAAATCTATCGAAAAAACAATAAACACATTTTCAGGAAATATGACTACGATAATTATTGCACATAGACTGAGTACAATAAAGGATTGTGATAAAATTTTTGTATTTAGAAATGGTGAGATAGTTGAAACCGGAAATCATAAAGATTTATTAAACCAAAAGGGATATTATTATCAACTTTGGAATGGACAAGATACGAATATTACACAGGACTGATGTTATGACAAGAAAACGAAAAGAATATATAATTGCAATGCTGTTTATTCTGCCGTCCTTGGCGGGTATAACGGTCTTCTACATTGTTCCGTACATAATTTGCTTTGTAAAAAGCCTGTATGTGGGCAATACATTTGTAGGTATACAAAATTACATACAGCTTTTTCAGAACAATACCTTTTTGCTTGCACTGAAAAACACGGCAGTATTTACCGTTGCCGCAATACCTCTTTTAATGGTGATTTCATTCCTGATAGCCTTGTTTCTTAATTCTTTTAGGAAAATATCATCATTTTTCAGAAGCGCTTTGCTAATCCCTGTTGTAGTGCCTGTAGCATCACTCATTTGCGTTTGGCAGGTTATATTTGATGATTATGGTGCAGTAAACGGCTTACTGAATTCACTTGGATTCAATACCGTTGAATTTTTTAATTCCGAGTTTTCAATGGTTATGATTATCTTTATTTATGTATGGAAGTATTGCGGGTTTTGTGTGATTTTGTTTACGGCAGGACTTGCAAATGTTCCGCAGTCGCTCTATGAAAGTGCAAGACTTGACGGCGCAAATTCATTTAAGCTTGTTACAAAAGTCACCATTCCGATGATAACGCCGACTACATTTTTTGTATTTCTTATGGAGCTGATATATTCGTTTAAAATATTCCGTGAGGTTTTTGCTTTGTTCGGCGATTACCCGAATACTAATGTATATTTTTTGCAGAATTTTATAAATAACAATTATTACAATCTGAATTATCCGAGATTGTCCTCGGCGTCAATAATTTTATCTGCGTTTATGATAATTGTACTGCTTGCTTTCTTCATTTTCGAACGAAAGCACAGCTTTGCAGAATAGGGGGCAGTAAAGTGAAAAGAACGATAAAAATTATTAAGTATATTTTTCTTATTTTAATTACAGCGATTTTTCTTTTCCCTGTTGTATATATGATTGCCTGCTCGTTTATGTCAAATTCGCAGGTCGCTTCAATGCTGGATTTTACTAACGGAGCATATAAGGAGATTAACCTCATTCCTGAGATGTTCTCACTTGAACAGTATTATCAGGTGTTTTTCAGACGCCCTGAATATCTTCTTAAATTCTGGAACTCGGTAATTATAACATTTCCAACAGTAATAGCTCAAGTTATAGTATCTGCACTTGCGGCATTTGCTTTTGCAAAGCTGAAATTTCCTTTCAGAGATAAGCTGTTTTTTGTTTATATTGTTCTGTTAATTTTACCTTTGCAAGTAACACTTGTACCGAATTATATTGTTCTTGACAATCTTGAACTTCTTAATAACTTTCTTGCAATAATACTGCCCGGTACATTTTCTGCATTCGGAATTTGTCTATTAAGACAGAGCATAAAGTATATTCCCGAATCATCTATCGAAGCAGCAAGAATTGACGGTGCGTCATATTTTAAGATATTTACAAATATTATTCTCCCCCAGATAAAGGGTGGACTTATAACCCTTACTCTGCTTTGCTTTATAGATAACTGGAATGTTGTTGAACAGCCGCTTATCTACTTTGATGATGAGGCTATGTATCCGCTTTCAATCGGGCTGTCGGATATCAGCAGCTCCGACTACGGCATAATTTTTGCCTGCGGAGTTATGTTTATGATAATTCCATTGCTTATTTACCTCTACGGACAAAAGGATATTGATTCACCGTTTGTTCAGGTCGATAAAAATTAGGAGTGGCAGATATGAAAAAAGAAAAGTTAAAAAAGTATTCAATACGATTTGGTGTTGCATTTTTTATTGTACTTGCCTTTCTTACATACTTTTCCGATACAATAGATAATATGCTTTTGCCGCAAGTGAAAGTCAGCGATGTAGCATATGGCACCATTAACGGTGAGCAGAGCCGAGACGACAGGTATTTAATACCGCTTTCAGCTGTTATTGCTATGGGAGATACCGGCTCTGTGTTTGTTACAAAAACAGACGAAAATAACAAGACAACCGTAAGCGAAGCTACTGTAAATATAAAAAACAGTGACGATTTATATTATGAGGTAACTTCTGATGAAATGTACGGTGGTATGAAAGTAGTATATTCAACCTCAAAGAGTATTTCAAACGGCGACAGAGTGTATATTGTGGAGGAATAACAGATGTCAAAGAAGAAAATTTTGTCTGTTGCTCTGATAAGTGTTTTGACGGTATTTGTATTTTGTCTTTGCTTTTATTTCAGCGGTAATGCGCTTAATCAATTGCCAAGCGTAACGCAGATGAATTATAATCTCAAGTCTGATGAAAAACCTTTGACAGTAAAAGATATGAATAATTTATCGGACAGAATTTCATTTAATCAAGTCAGCTTTTGTGCAGAACTTGATGAAACAAATGTAAAGGAAGAAACTGTTACACCTGTTCTTACAAATGAATTTTATTTTGAAATTTACGGACAAAAGCTTAATGGTAATAGCATCACCGAAGAAAATATAAAAAATGAAAACAAGGTTGCAGTTATCTCAAGCAGCCTTGCACTTAAATTGTTTTTTAATACCGATGCGGTAGGGAAGACAATAACGCTTAATGATGAAGTCTATACGATTTGCGGTGTTATTCAGAAAAGCGAAAACATTATTAACAGTCTTTCGAGTGATGGAAAGCAGAGAATTTACATTCCTTATACCTGTTATAGCGGATATGAAAATTGTGATGTATATACTATTTCATATGATAATTCGGCAAGCTCTGCACCATTAATTGAGCAGATGAAATTATCTCAATACCACTCGACAAATTTTTCTGAAAAAGCGAATGTCATCAGGAACTTTGAAAATATCATATTTCTGATACTCTTCATTGCGCTGTGTTTTTTAGCTCTAAGGCTATGGTACAGAATCTGCAAAAAACTTATCAAAGATATAAAAGAAAATCTGAGTGAGAATTATATTTTAAATTCGCTTAAATCAATACCGATAAAATATGTATTGCTGGCTATCACGGCATTTGGTATACCTGTCGTATTGCTGATAATATTTTTTCTATCGGATTTTAGTATTTTTATAATATCGAAGTACATACCGTATGACAATATATTTGATGTGTCATATTATTTGAACACCATTATTGAAAATTCAAATATGGCAAACAATCTTGCCTTAACAGGGGATACTTTTTTGATTAATCTCTACTCAGGTTCTTTTTCAGTCCTTGTGTGGTTGCTGGTTATATTTGCGTTGTTTTCTGTAGTTCTTTTTAGTATTGTTAATATAATAATAAATAGAATAATTTTGTTAGTTCAAAATAGAGGCTAAGATTACTCAATTTTTAGAGAAAGGAAAATTTATACAATGTTATTAAAATTTGAAAAACTCAGGGAAGAGCGACCAAAAGTTAGAAGAGTCTTTGATGAAATAAGTGATTTTTGTGATAAAATGTTAGTTGTAAACTATATTATTCTGTTTGTTTGTTCTGTAGTCATAATTGGTGTACCAACTGCATTAGCTTTTTTATCCTGTCCTGAAGATATTCGTGTATGGATTGCGTCAATTGTAGGTGGAATTTTATCTCTGGTTGTTATTCCGCTGTTAATTAATCATATAAAACGCAAACAGAAAATGGTTGACGAATTATATGAAAATAATAGGCCTTTATATGAAAGATTGAGTGATATATTAGTCAAGTTGTTAGCGGATGAATACATTGCTCATAATAAAAATGTACGTGCTGAAATGAATACTGCTGCAAAACAAAATCTAATTATATCTCCATTAAAGAAGTTTATTTGCGAAAATTATGAGAAAATGTGCAATACATTTTCGGTGAGTTTAATATGGGATATTGTTGATGTATATAATGAATGTTTGAATGATATTACAAAATATAGCAATATTCGAGCTAAAGTCAGAAAATGTTTTCGTAATATGAGAAGAGATTCAGGTGCAAAAGGTTCATTTTATATTAATCAGGGTGTAATAACTATGCTTTGTTCTGACAATAACGAAAATAGATAAAATACATAAGAAATAATTTAATATATGCTTGTTAAGTGTCGACAGGTTTTAGCTTTTAATGCTATACTTGTCGGCACTATTTTTTGCCATTTTTGCATTAAAAGCAGAAAGGGCAAAATGATTTATAGAAACAAAAGTCCTCCAATTGATCTGAAATAAAGAATTCAGGATTGATTGGAGGGCTTTTTATGAAATGTATAAGTTCAAATAATAAAGAAATAAAAATAATTGATTTAAATGAAGAGTATCCCGGATTGACATCAAATGTCCGCTGGGCAGTTGTGTCCGATATGAATTATCAGGAGCTTTCAAATGAATTTGGTGAAGAACTCAAGCCATTCACTCCGTTTCTTATTCTTACGGAAGAACAGGGTGAAGAAATTATTAGGTATAACCGAAATCAAGAAAAATTTGATTGGCGTATGCGTAACAAAGAAGATTTTATCGGATATGAAGATGGAAGAACTGAAAGCGTACATAAGGTGAGATGTGGTGAAAATCTTATAAGTTCAATAGAGCTTAAAGATGAATATTCAGCTTTATATTCCGCTTTAGATGATCTGACTGATAAACAGAGAGAAAGGATTATATTGAACTACATAAATGGTTTGTCAGAAAGAAAAATCGCCGCTTTGCAGGGGGTGTGTCAGAAATCCGTACATGAATCTATTGCATCAGGATTGAAAAAATTAGAAAAATCAGAAAAATTAAAAGCTTTTTTGAGAAATACCCCCTCAAAAGCTTATTCCCCCTCCTAATTAATGAAGGGGTTATTTTCCAACCTCTGTTGAACATTGAAAACTGAATATCAGCACATCAGATACATTCCCTCTGTTGTTCGGTATGGACAAGCCACATGAGCGAACATATTTTATATATCTTCAGGACTCAGACATTGAAAGGCAAATTCAATGACGGCGATGACGTGCAGAAGGGACAATGATACTTCCGTCAAGTCAAAAGTCGAGCGTGATAGAACCGTCGCAACCAAAGATGGCGGCCGTGGGAGATCCTCACGGTGGTGAAATTCCAATGGAGCTATATGCAAAGCCGTTTGATGTGTTCCCAGTTGGGGGTTGTTGAGGACAAATACCAACAACCGCATGGCATTTTCTTATTCAGAATTGCCTTGCAAAACGATTGATATTAAAAAGCAGGCGGCAGTTATGCTTTGCATAGCTGTTGCCTGCCGTAACAAAATATATTTACAGAATTGGAGAGATTTATATGTTAGGTTTTATTGTAGGCTTATTCCTCGGCGCGTTTATCGGCGTTTGCGTTATGTGCCTGTTCAATGCAGCGGCAAAAGCTGATGAGCAGATGAAAGATAATATAGATGACAAAAAATAAGGAACAGGTGATAATTTGAACGAAAACTATATAAATGAAAATAACATTGATTCAGAACACAGAATAGAATCTGTTATAAACGACTGCAAGGTCACAATCTACTTTTCTAAAAACAGAAATAACCATGTTGAAAGGAATATTCTCGAAAATCTTTTGGATACATTTGAGAACAGAATGAAATCTCAGATTGGATGCTGAATTTCTTTCAATTTAATTTTGGATTTCGCTGGATATTATAAAAATTATGTAGTATTGTTGGTTTGTAAAAATCGTATGAAAGGGTGATGAAATGAAAAGAGTATATTGCTTGTACAGAGTATCAACCAAAGGTCAGGTTGATAAAGATGATATTCCAATGCAGAAAACCTCGTGCAGAGAATTTGCAGAGCGCAATGGCTGGACAATTCTGAAAGAATTTCAGGAAAAGGGCGTGTCGGGATTTAAGGTTTCGGCAAGCGACCGAGATGCTATTCAGGATTTGAAAGCCGCCGCAGAAAAGAAAGAATTTGATGTACTCCTTGTCTTTATGTTTGATAGAATAGGCAGAATTGATGACGAAACCCCGTTTGTCGTCGAATGGTTCATCAAACACGGCATAGAGGTGTGGAGCGTTAATGAGGGCGAACAGCGTATGGATAATCATGTGGACAAGCTTATGAATTACATACGATTTTGGCAAGCCAACGGTGAAAGCCAGAAAACGTCAGCTCGTGTTAAAACTCGCCTTAACCAGATGACGATGGACGGCAAATTTACCGGAGGTGTTGCACCATTCGTTTACAAACTTATAAAAAGCGGTGAAATCAACAAAAAGGGAAAAGAGCTTATGGACATAGTCGTTGACGATGATGAAGCTCCGATAGTCAAGAAGATATTTGAGATGACAGTTAAAGAGGGTTATGGTTCATATCGAATGGCTGACTATCTGAACAGTCACGGAATCAGAACCCATAATAACAGCAAGTTTCAATGTAATACGGTTAATCGTATTCTAAAGAACAGGCTGTACTGCGGTTATCTTGTGTCAGGCGGTGTTGAATCACCGTATATAGAAAGACTGCATATCATTGATGAAAATATCTTCGACCAAGCTCAATTTATACTGAAACAACGCTCATCAAAGAATGAGGAAAAGCAACAGATAGCAAGGACTACCAAAGGCAGTACATTGCTGTCGGGAAATATATACTGTGCCCACTGCGGTCAGAAGATGGTATCAACAAGCTATATTGACAGATACGACAGGGCAGACGGAAGTCAGTACAGAGTTCGCAGACAGAGGTATATATGTACCAATAAAGCAATGAAAAGAGGTGCTTGTGACGGACAGTCGGCTTATGTGGCACACAGAATTGACGGTGCCATGCTTGCAACGCTGAGGGATTATCTCGCTAAAATCAAATCAACACCAAAAGATATAGCACTCGAAAAACGATATAAATCAGAAATAGCAGAATATAAAAGAAAACAAACTAAGATTGAAAAAGAGATTGATAAACTAAAAAGGCAGGTAATTGAATTATCTGCTGAAATAGGACGCTCTTTACTCGGCGAAAGCCACTTCACTCCCGATATACTGTCAACTTCTATTGATAATACAAACGATTTACTCCAAAAGGAAGAAATTGAATTAAGTGATATAAAGTACAAGCTTGCCAATCAGCAAAATGCGATGGGCAAGCTTGATTTTTATTACTCACAGTTCAGAACTTGGGCAGACGAATTTGACAATTCAACAATGGAGCAGAAGAAAATGATTGCCTGTCAGCTTATCGAAGAAGTGAAAGTATCACGAGGTTATGAATTAGAGATTATATTCGACCTTAATTATGAACAATTCTTATCTCTATAAAGACTAATAGATTGAATTTACAAATTCAGTCTGCTATAATATTTTTAGCTTAGAAGTGGGTGAATATATATGAGTGAAGAAAACAAAATACAAATTTTTGAAGATAAAAAGATTCGTACTGCGTGGAATGAGTCGGAAGAAGAATGGTATTTTTCCATAGTTGATGTAATTTCAGTTCTGACTGACAGTAACGAACCTCGTCGTTACTGGAGCGATCTTAAGCGAAAGCTTAAAGCTGAAGGAGCAAACCAGTTGTACGAAAATATCGTACAACTGAAAATGCAATCTCCTAAGGATGGTAAAAATTACAAGACGGATGTTGCAAATACAGAGCAACTTTTGAGAATAATTCAATCTATTCCGTCACCAAAAGCAGAACCATTTAAAATGTGGCTTGCAGAAGTTGGCAGAGAAAGAATAGATGAAACCATAGACCCTGAACTTACCATAGAGAGAGCCCTTGAAACTTATCTGAAAAAAGGGTATAGCAGAGAGTGGATAAATCAACGACTTCAGGCTATACAGGTAAGAAAAGAGCTTACTGATGAATGGGATTCTCGTGGTGTAAAGCAGGGTGTAGAATATGCAATTCTGACTGATGAAATCACAAAAGCGTGGTCAGGAATGACAACCCGCCAGTATAAAAATCTCAAAGGATTGAAAAAGGAAAACCTGAGAGATAATATGAGTACGCTCGAATTAGTCCTTAATATGTTGGCAGAAGCTACTACAACCGAGATTTCCAAAGAGAAGAATCCTCAGTCTTTTTCTGAAAACAGAAGTGTTGCAAAAGAGGGCGGAGAAGTCGCCGGAAATGCACGAAAAGATATTGAGGACAGAACAGGAAAACCTGTTATTACTTCAAAAAATGCTGTTGACTTTTCAAATCTCATTTCCGATGTAATAGAAAATGATTTTGATAAAAGTGAATAAAGTATTCTGATTGCCTTGTGAGTTAAAAAGCTCGCAAGGCATTTATTATATCCCAATTTCGAGTTTGTTCCTCGGATGTTTGGTAGATAGAATATTTTTCTGTTTATTAATGCTCGTATGTGTGTAAATCTGCGTTGTGGTAATGGAGCTGTGACCCAGCATTTGTTGAATATAGCGTATGTCAACATCTTCTTCAAGCAGTAGAGTTGCAAAAGAGTGACGAAACATATGCGGAGTAATGTGCAGCGGCACTTCTGCACCGATTGCATAGTTGGTAATCATATTACGAACAGATTGTTCAGATAGACGGTTGCCGAGTCTATTTATAAAGAAAAATTTGTTGTTTGCTATTTCAAATTTAAATGATTGATTATACTTTTTGAGCAACTCCTGAACATTTTGATTGCAGATTTGAATCAGGCGTTCTTTTGAGCCCTTTCCGTAAATTTTGATTATGTAATCATTAAAATCAATTTGTTCAGTCGTGAGTGTGCATAATTCTGAAATCCTCATTCCGGTGGCAAACAGTAACTCAAGTATGAGTGCATTCCGCAGAGCAACTTTTTTAGCATACTCAGTTTTCGCTTTGGTAAGTTGTAGATAAGCAAACCTAATAATTTGCTCAATATTATTTATGGGAATAGTTTTTGGGAGAATAAAGGGTTCTTTATACTTGATTTGTATCTTATGAAAAGTGTTAATATCAATAAGTTCCTCAATTTCAAGATAGTGAAAAAACGCTTTTAGCGAAGCGATTTTTCGTTTAACACTCTTGGGCTTGTACTTAAAATGCAGTAAATCAATGTATTGCTCAATGGATTTTTTGTTTGTCCATTCGATAGCAGATTCCATAGTGAATTCAAAATACTGCCTTAAATCAATAGTGTATGATTTTATCGTTTTCTGATCAAGATTTTTTCTTGAAAGGCAAAAGTTTAGATAATCAGTTGTTAGATTGTTTGCTTGTACATTTTTTATTTCCATCGCATATAGCTCCTTGTTTTTAATAAATTTATTATGCAATAGAAAACAAAGAAAGTCTATTCAAATATCTATATTTATTTTGCCTAAAAATTTTATTTATTGAGCAATAAACAAAATTGTATTATACAAAATGCATAAAAATACCGTGTGAAATTTTGTAACTAATTTGCGTAAAAGTTATTTAAATATTTGTCAAATTATGTTATAATTGACACCATAAAGGGTAATTATAAATGTTTTTATATTACATACCCGAAATATAGATTTAGTTAAGGCTTAATACTTTTTTCTTAGAATGAGATTAAGCACTACATAGACATACACCAGTTGGATGTAAGATGTGTAGCATATTTTGTTAACAGAAATGTATTATTGACCTTATCTGAAAATAATGAATAAAGGATAACTTACAATTATCTAATAATTTACAATTGGCAAAGCAATTTATTAGCTTGGAGAAGGAAAAATGATAAAAAATAAAATTAATAATTACATTAGGAAAAGTAAAGAATATTCAAAAAAAGTTGTAATTGCAATTGTGGGTAATGCCAAGGAAATTACTAAAGTCGATGAAGATTACACAAACGGTACATCTATCGTTTCAGAATATTATGCTTTGCAAAAATTCAATCAGATTGTCGATACTTTAAAAAGCGAAGGCTTTGAAACTATTTCATATTATGATGAAATGGATTTCATCTATGATGTTTTAACACATCGGATACGTAATAATTATTATAAACCTATTATAGTGTTTAATTTTGCACAAAAAGGCATTGTCCATGGAAGGAAGTCTCTAATTCCGTTGTTTTGTGAAATGAATAGTATTATACATACTAACAGTGATCCTATGGTTTGTAGTCTGACAAGAGAAAAGTATTTTTGGTACAAACTTTTAAATGGTATATGCCCAGTTTGCCCTACCTGGGAGTATGATGCAAAATTAAATTGGATTTCTGGAAAACCAGAAACAGGAACAAAAGTAATTGCCAAACTTGAAAACCAGTGTTCAAGTATCGGTCTTACATCTGAAAATGTATTTACCTTTTCAGATGCAAAAATAGATTTCTTATATAATTTATCCACTAAATATAGTTGCCGAGTTATCCTTCAAAAGTTTATTGAAGGATATGAAGTTGAATTTCCGTTTTGTTATGATGGAAATGAAGCATTTTGTTTAAAGCCGCAGGGGATTAAGATTAAGGGCGAAAATTATATAGGAGAAAAAATTCTTGATTATGATGCTCGCAGAACACATAGTTACGAGTTTTATAATTTTGATGAATTCAATCCAGAATTATCGCAAGATATTTCATCAAGTATTGTTAGGGTTGCGAAGATAATGAATTTACAGGGTATGGGAAGAATCGATTGTAGAATAGACAAGGCTGATAACTTCTTTATTACCGATATTAATTCTAACCCTCATCTCATAGAAATTGCTTCTCCTTCTGAATCATTAAAGCAACTAGGATTTAGTAAGTATTCTGATTTACTAAATCTTATTATCGGAATAACTATCACTCGTCATCCCAATCAAATAATGTTGTAAATACAAAGCCCTGCTGATGTAAACAAAAATAATTTTTAATTGACTCTACATTACTTTTATATGCATTCATCCATTCGGAAGCAGAACTGCATTTATCAAAGTTTTTGATAGTCTTAATAATGGTATTCAATTCTGTCGATCTTTCAGAATAATGTACATCTTCTTTTGAAATATACACATCACTTAATATTTTTAGTGCTCTTTCTTTATCTTTATTTTGCATAAAATCCAAAATTGCATAGTTGCAAAAAACTCGATATTTATAAACACCTTCTTTGTCATTTTTGACAGATGGGTCATTGTATTTATCCTCAAGTAATGAAATAGATTTTTCTATTTGATCAAATAATGCTAATGAAATAGCATAATTAGAGCAAATAAATATATTATCCGCCATTCCCATAGTTTTTTCGTATAATTTCTCAAAGGATGTACATATATCATATTCTCCATCACCATAGATTAATTGATATATTAAACCATTATTCTCATACACCTCTTCTCTGGGAAATCGATAATTAAAGTGTTCTTCTCTTAATTTTTTTATTTTCTCTATATTTCTGAGTGCATCAATTTGATTACCGTTTATCAAATTTAGTGCTAATGCGTTGTTAAGTGAGATATATGTTTCTTTGATATAATGTGGATTCTTTGAAAAATATTCTATGCTTTTGTTAATTGCAACAATACTGCTTTCGTAGGAGTGTATATTACTATATTTTCGATATATAACATTTAGATAATACTCAATACCAGGACTATGGTTTTCATTTATAATGTTTAGAAATTTATTCTCCATCTTTGTGCTTTGAATTCGCGCTTGTTTGTAATTACCGTTGTGTATAAGGGCTGCAATTTTGCGAGTTTCGATTCTATATCTAAGGTATTCATCGATATTATAATTTTTTCCATCGTAGTTTAAAATCTCAATTGCTTCTTTACGATCTCTTCCATCAATCGACTTAATTAGAGACTGGCTTTTTAGCAATAAAAATTCTTCCTTTATTGGAGATGTAAGTATATGTACTTCGATAATGTCATTTATTGTTTGTATAGAATCTTCGTAATTGTTGTTATTTGCTTTTAAGTATGCTTTAAAATAGTTGTCGACAATAACGTATTCATCTTCTGATAAAGAAAATTCTTCCTTTCTAACATTCCCCTCATTTCGTATTTGTTGAAATATAGCTTGAAGTAAATATGTATTTGCTTTTCGATTGTTTGCGAGTTTCGCAAATGCATATTTTTCTTGATATTGATTTGGATAATAAGCATTTATTAGTTTTACAATATCGTTATAAATTTTTATCTTTTGTTCTTTCGGAATTGTTGAAAAGATTTTTTTTATTATCCCAAATATGATTTGATAGCAATTGTTAGATTGATTTACATATTTATTTTCATCTGCGAAATTCATATAATAATCTATTATATTCACTTCTTCTGACAACAGGAATGATAAGTCTAAATCAGAAAAGTATTTATTGCTAATTGCTATAACATTTAAAATATATTTTAATTTATCAGAAAATTCTTCTAAATTAATTTTGTTGTTTACAAGTTTTTCTATATTATTATTTATGTCAAGCAAATCTAGATCTTCATCTATTCTTTTGTGGTTAATATCATTTATAATTGACGATATCAATTCAATATTTCCATTTGCGTTTTTAAGTATAAAACACATTACCTCATTGGTTAGATTAATATCAGAATTTAGATTTAATGCAGTAAAGATGCTACGAGAGTTTTGCTCATTAAAATTAAGTTTATCGAAATAAATATCTTTTCCTATAATATTATTTATATCATGTTTATCTGGAATAAAAATACAAACTAATCCTTTTTTTAATCTATTTTTTATCTTGGAAGAACGTATCTTATTGATTAGAGCTTTTGTTCCGTTATCCAGATCATTAAAATTCTCAACAACTAATACAATTTTATATTTTCGAGAAGCCCTTTTGATATTCTTTATTAAATGATTTTCTAATTCAAATAATTCTTTCCTTTCAATACCAATAGAAAGAATATCTCCTATAGAGAATTCGGGCGAGATTTCATATGAATTTAATGTTAATACTTTTATGTTTTTAATTGCAGTTAAGAAATCACTACAGTTTTGATACTGATTTGTATATGGTACAATACTAATAAATAAGCTTTTTTCAAAATTCAAACTAGATATAACTGTTTTTCTGCCACTTTTAGGTTGACCAATAATCGTTATTGTATCGGTTGTCTGTAGTGCTAATTCTAAATGTTTTAAGTTCCTAATTTGATATTCCAAAAGCATATAGAATCACCCTGTTTTAAGTTATAGATAATTGTAAGTTATCCTTTATTGAAGTGATAGAATAAACAAAATGTTTTTACTAATTAAAACAAAAACCATATCCATCAAGTTGTGGTGGAATTACTGATATTTCTAAAAATAAATTGGGGGAAATAAGTATGTTGTTAACTAAAATTAATGTTCAAAATTATCGATTACTTGTTAATGCATGGATGGATGTGGATAGTAGCATGACATTAATAGTCGGTCGAAACAATACTGCTAAAACATCTTGTATGGATATAATTGAAAAAGTTTTGAAGGGCCATCCTTTATCTTATGATGATTATCCGTTAAGCAAAAGACAGGAGTTGTTTGATTTATTTACATCTTTTATGAAAAAGGATATTTCATACGATGAATTAAATGAAAAATTGCAGTTTACTTCTGTTGAATTAACTATAGATTACTCTCTAGATGATCCAAATTCTAACTTAGGCGCATTATCTCCGTTCATTATTGATGTTGATGTAGATACCACATCGGCATTGATTAAAGCTGAATACGGCTTGAAATTAGATGAAAACTCCTTATATGAGTTATTCGAGGATGCTTTTTATACGGAAGGAAAATTTTTACCAAATTTAGAAGAAACTCGTGATATTTGTAACAGTAGTTTCTCTAAAATATTTGGACTTACTATATATGCAATTAATCCTAAAAACTATAGTGATACTCAGATTAAAACACAGGGTGAGTTGTCCGAGCTATTTCCATTCTTTTCCATACCGGCAGAACGAATTTTAGGTGAAGATGGCGCTCAAAACAATAGCTCTTTGAGTGCGTTAATTACTAATTATTTTAGTGTTAATGTCGACGAGTTAAATTCAGATGTTGCTACAGAGATTAAGAATTTAAGAAAAATTGTCGAAGAAGCAAACAAAACTGTTCAGAAGCATAGTAATGAACTTCTTAGTTCCGTCGTAAATAAGGCTGTTGGCTTTGGATATCCAAACGCTGAAGAACTTCAACTTGGTGTAAGCACTAAGTTGAGGATTGATGAGCAAATAATGGATCACACTAAACTCACATACACTTCAGATGTAGTAGGTGAAACATTGCCGAGTTCACACAATGGCTTGGGATATAAAAATTTAATAAAAATGGAGTTTTTGCTTGCGGATTACGCTCAGAGAATTGGACAAGGTAACAATGTATGTATCCCACTGTTATTTATTGAAGAACCTGAATCGCATATGCATCCTCAGATGCAACATGCATTTGCAGAATATTTGGAAACATTTTTACAGGCAATTACTGATGTTCATATTCAAACTTTTTTGACATCTCACTCAGCACATATTGCAAACACTATTGATTTTTCAAAAATCCGCTACGCTCAAAAAACTACAACTGGTGTTGAATATAAAAACTTACACACCTTTGCGCAAGATAACCCAACTAATATGGATTTTATTAAAAAATATCTCACCTTGAGCAGATGTGATCTATTTTTTGCAGATAAAATTATTTTTATTGAAGGAGCTTCAGAAAGACTTTTATTGCCGGATATGATAGAAAAATGTGAGAAAGAAGGATTGTTTAATTCGCAGAAGTATAAGCTTCCCGCACAGTATTATGCTCTTATAGAAATTGGTGGAGCATATGCTTATAAATTCATTCCGTTTGTAAACTTTTTGGGTATTCCTTGCTTGATTTTGACAGATATTGATTCTATGATTGATGGTCGAACTAAATCTGTTGTTAGTAAAGGAAAAACCACTTCAAATGTAACGATAAAGTGGTGGATGCGCAAACTAAAGAACATTTTTGAAAAAGACAAAATCTCTTTGACTGACATAATTGCCTTAAAAGATGATGAAAAAACAATGGATAAATGCCACCTTGAATTCCAAACAGAAGAACAAGGATTGTGCGGAAGATCCTTGGAGGAAGCGATTAGAAATGTTAACCGTACACATTATGGATTATCAGCGACGCCGTCTGAGGCGGAAATTGAGTTTGACGAAAAAAGCAAGACTGATTTTGCATTAAAGCTAATTTATGATAACCCAAACTATACTATTCCACAGTACATAAAAAATGGTTTAATGTGGCTTAACGATCAGAAGGTTTTAATGTGATTATGGTAGGTGTTAATAGTGAGCGAAAGAATGAAGCAGACTAATTATAAAATAGCTAAAGCTGAGGCTGATAAGGTTGATGAAATAATAATTGACACTATTAAGGAAGGTGTATCTTTTCGTGTTGAAGCTGGCGCTGGCTCAGGAAAAACATATTCCTTAAATAGAGTAATCGAATGGATACAAGCCAACAAATGGTCAGAATATCATAAAAAGAAACAGAATGTTGTCTGTATTACCTATACTAATGCAGCTGTTGATGTTATAGCAGAAAGGCTTGCTAAAGATTCATTCATACTGCCTTCAACAATTCACTCGTTTGCGTGGAGTGCAATTAAACAATATCAAAGTACGCTTATAGAAATAATATCAGCAAATGAAAGTTTACAGCCAAAAGAAGGGGACTTTTCAAAAATTGTAGAAGTTCAATACACATTGGGGCACAGATATCAAGAGAATGGAGTACTGTATCTCTATCATGACGATGTCATTTTTCTCTTTAATATCTTGCTGGATAATGCAAAATTTCGTCGAATCTTTAGTGATAAATATCCATTGATATTGATTGATGAATACCAAGACTCTTTCCAGTCTATTGTTAATCGGTTTATAGAGCATTTTATTTCTAAAGGTATTGGCCCGCAATTTGGCTTTTTCGGTGATGCTTGGCAAACGATATACCAATCTAACAAAGCTTGTGGCCTTATAGAGCATGAGAATATTAGAGAAATTAAAAAGGGTTCCAATTTTAGATCGGCTCCTAAAATCGTGGAAACATTAAATTTTATTCGTCCAGATTTACCTCAGCGTTCAGCTATAGATGATTTTGAAGGTGAAATCACTGTAATTACTTGTGAGGATTATAACGGATTAAGGAGAGTAGATCGAAACTTTAAAGATGACCTACCGGTCGAGGAATTTCAATTAAGATTATCAAAGTTGAAAGATCAAATTAAGAATAAAATAATGAGTCCTAAAGAAAATCTTAAAGTGTTAATGATAACTCATAGAGTTTTAGCTTCTCAACAAGGATATGATAAATTGTTGAACATTATTTCAGATGGACTGAGGGATAAAGAAGATGCATTTTTACTATTTTTTATGAATATGGTTGAGCCCATATATGAGGCCCTCAACACAAATAATATGCAGTTGCTTTTTGATACATTGAAAGTAAAGAGATATCCGATCAACAAAAAGTCTGAAAAACAACAGTGGAAAGAACTACACGAACAACTATCATTATCCCGTTCTCAGAAAAGTATTGATGTTTTGAAAACGGTGTTTAATTCTAATCTTATTCCTATCCCTCAATCTATTCAAGGATATTATGAATTGTACTATAGTGCACCTGAAACTATGTATAGTAATACAAATATAAAGGATTTTTTAGATTTGGACTATGCTCAGTTTTTGGCTGCAATCCACTTCTTATATCCAGAATCTGAGTTTTCAACGGAACATGGGGTAAAAGGTGAAGAATATGATAATGTTGTATTCGTTGTTAGCAGAGGTTGGAATCAATACCAGTTTGAGAAATATGCACCAATGATAAAAAATGGATATCCAGCAGATAAAGAAGCCGCATTTATTAGAAACAGAAATTTATTTTATGTATGTTGCTCTCGTCCTAAAAAGAGATTGTTTTTATTTATTACTATTCCTATTGATGATACGTTTTATAATTTTTTAAAAGAATTAGCAGGAGAATCAAATATAGTATCATACAGTCAATTTCTAGCTAAGGGAATTTAATAATTTTTGATTATCCGATTGATGGCGACAAGCAATGTTAAATAATTTATAGAACGGTATAATTTGTTCAATATTATATGATTAAAAACAAATGAATTTTATCAAGCATGGTATAGGGGTGTGGAGCGTTAACGAGGGCGAACAGCGTATGGATAATCATTTGGATAAGCTTATGAATTACATACGATTTTGGCAAGCCAACGGTGAAAGTCAGAAAACGTCAGCTCGTGTTAAAACTCGCCTTAACCAGATGATGGACGGAAAATTTACCGGAGGTGTTGCACCATTCGGTTACAAACTTATAAAAAGCGGTGAAATTAATAAAAAGGGAAAATAGCTTATGGACATAGTCGTTTGGACATATTAGTTGACGATGATGAAGTTCCGATAGTTAAGAAGATATTTGAAATGACAGTCAAGGAAGGCTATGGTTCAGATAGAATGGCTGACTATCTAAACAGTCACGGCATCAGAACTCATAACAACAGCAAGTTTCAATGTAATACTGTTAATCGTATTCTTAAGAACAGAATATATTGTGGCTATCTAGTATCAGGTGGTGTTGCATCACCGTGTATTGAAAGACTGTGCATATCATAGATGAAAATATCTTTGACCAAGCACAGTTTATACTAAATCAACGCTCATCAAAGAATGAAGAAAAACAGCAAATTGCAAAACAACAAAAGGCAGTACATTGCTGTCAGGAAATATATACTGTGCCCACTGCGGTCAGAAGATGGTATCAACAAGCTATATTGACAGATACAACAGGGCAGACGGCAGACAGTACAGAGTTCGCAGACAGAGGTATATATGTACCAATAAAGCGATGAAAAGAGGTGCATGTGACGGACAGTCGGCTTATGTGGCACACAGAATTGACGGTGCTGTGCTTGCAACATTAAGAGATTATCTCGCTAAAATCAAATCAACACCAAAAGATATAGCATTGGAAAAACGATATAAATCAGAAATAGCAGAATATAAAAGAAAACAAACTAACCTTGAAAAAGAAGTAGAAAAACTAAAAAGACAGATTGTTGAATTATCAGCAGAAATAGGAAAGTCTCTTCTGGGAGAGAGTAGATTTACTCCGGATATGTTGTCAACTTCTATTGATAACACAAACGATTTGCTCCATAAAAAGGAAATTGAATTAAGTGATATAAAGTTTAAGCTTGCCAATCAGCAAAATGCAATGGGCAAGCTTGATTTTTATTATTCACAGTTCAGAACATGGGCAGATGAATTTGATAACTCCACAATGGAGCAAAAGAAAATGATAGCTTGTCAGCTAATAAGAGAAGTAAATGTCGCCAGAGGTTATGAAATAGAGATTGTGTTTGATATTAATTATAAGCAGTTTGTATCTGAAACTGTATTAATATAGAGCTTTAATAAATAATGTGGGCATAGAAAAGATGTAGATAGCCTTATCCGTAAAAAAATTGCGGATAAGGTTGACAGTTCCTGATATTTAAGGGTATAATAAAAATGGTGATTAATGTGTTAAGAAAATTTAGTGTAAAAGGATTTAAAAATTTCAGCAAAAAAATAACATTGGATTTTTCAAATGTTCGTGATTATAGGTTTAATTCGCAGTGTTTAACAAATGGCTTGGTTAGCAAAGCGATTGTATATGGCAAAAATTCTGTCGGAAAGACTAATCTTGGACTTGCAATCTTCGATATTGTTTCTCATCTAACCAATAAAAATGTTACTCCTAATCTATATGATTACTACTTGTGTTCAGATGGATTGAGTAATTATGCTGAGTTTAATTATGTATTCCAGTTTGATAAAGATATTATAAAGTATTCATATAAGAAAGATAAGAAACAAACTTTAGTATATGAAAAGGTAGTATTAAATGAAGAACTGTTGTTTGAATATGATTATATAAATAATCAAGGTGATACTTCCGGTATTGATAAATTAGCATCAACTTTAAATTGGGCTTTTCAGGATACTGATTGTATTTTAAAATATGTTGTTAATAATACAGTGCTTTCAGACTCTCATCCACTTAGAAAAATGATAAGATTTGTATCCAATATGTTATGGTTTAGAAATTTAGACGAAAACAGATACATTGGTTTTAAATCTGACAGCAAGGATTATTTAGATTTTATTTTTGAAGATGATACACTACAGGAATTTGATGAGTTTTTGCATATAACCGGAATTAAAGAGGATTTGGTAGCAATAAAAGATGCAGATGGAGTTAAAAGATTATATTTTAATACAGATACACCGCTGCCGTTTTTTAAGGTGGCTTCAAGTGGAACTCGTGCTTTATATACTTTTTTCTATTGGTATAAAACAGCTAAAGATGTATCTTTTATGTATGTAGATGAGTTTGATGCATACTATCATTACGAACTATCTGAGTATATTGTAACAATTCTTGAAAAAATGACAAATACTCAAGTGATTATAACTTCTCATAATACAAATCTTTTAACCAATAAAATTATGAGACCTGATTGCTACTTTATACTTTCTAATAACAAGCTTACATCGTTTGCAGAAGCAACAAGCAGAGAACTGCGTGAAGGTCATAACCTTGAAAAACTTTATTTGAGTGGTGAGTTTGATGGGGAAGAGTAAAATACTTGTTATTGTTGAGGGTGCTAAAACAGATGTAAATTTGATGAAAAGATTGCTGAATATTTATGGAATATCTGAGACTCATAAAATCATATCTTATAACACCAATATTTATACTTTATATAATCAGTTGCCCGATGACTATGATGAATATGAAGATTTTGATTTACTGCAACTTTTAAAAGAAAGAGAAAGTGATCAATCAAAACTTGATTTATTAAATGAGCGTTATTCTGATATTTTACTCATTTTTGATTTGGATCCTCAGGCCCCTCAATTTAAACCTGAAAAAATAATTAAAATGGCTAATTATTTTACAGAATCAACCAATATGGGCAAGCTGTATTTGAATTATCCAATGGTTGAAGCATTTTATCATATGGAAAGTATTCCGGATGAAAACTTCAATAAATACATAGTTACTTTGGATGATTTGAAAGATAAAAAATATAAGCAAATGGTACATAATATATGCAGAGATGGCGATTATGCGAAATTTGCGTCAGATAAAGAAGAATGCGGTATTGTTATAAATCAAAATCTTGAGAAAGCAAAGTTTTTGACTAATACCAAAGATGCTATACCGGATTCCGTTGAAATTTTAAATAAGCAACTTGACTTACTGACCAATAAAAAGATAGTTTCTGTGTTATGTACTTGTGTTTTTTATATTACTGAATATAATAGTGATTTTATTTAATTTGATGTAATACAAAAGCGTTTTGTGGTGTAATGAAATGCGAAGTGTATGTGATGGACAATAGGCTTATGTAGCACATAAAATTGACGATGCTGTACTTGTAATGCTAAGGTCAAATCAACACTCAAAGATATAGCATCGGAAAAACGATATAAATCAGAAATAGCAGAATATAAAAGAAAACAAACTAAACTTGAAAAAGAATTAGAAAAACTAAAAAAACAAGTTGTTGAATTATCAGCAAAAATAGAAAAATCTCTTCTTGGGAGAGTTGATATACTCCGGATATGTTGTCAACTTCTGTTGATAATACAAACGATTTACTCTATAAAAAGGAAATTGAATTAAGTGATATAAAGTTCAAGCTTGCCAATCAGCAAAATGCAATGGGCAAGCTTGACTTTTTTTATTCACAGTTCAGAACATGGGCAGATGAATTTGATAACTCAACAATGGAGCAAAAGAAAATGATAGCTTGACAGCTAATAAGAGAAGTAGATGTCGCCAGAGGTGATGAAATAGGGATTATGTTTGATGTTAATTATAAGTGGTTTGTAGTAGATAATGATTAATTGTGCCAAAAGCTATATAAAATATACTTGCACCTGTAATTATGAATAATGAAATTTATGCGATATATACAAATATTTATTTTATGTTTGTGTAAGATTATCATTAATATTTATTGATTAATTTCGTCTAATTGTGATATAATTTCAACATAAGGCGCAATAATTTATGTTGAAGTCAAAAATTTTGCGTAATTATATTAGGTTTATTATTTGGAGATTTTAATCTTGTTTTTTATATCCATAGATTATTAAAGAGTAAACTTAATTGATAATTTGAACCATAGGGGATGTCAAAAATGAATACTATTAATAAATTGCGTTTTATATTACATGTATCCGATTTTCATTTAACAGATAATGAAGATGACATTGAATATGCTAAAAATGCTTTAAAATCATTGACTGATAAATTGGTTTCCGAAAACATCAAAGTCGATTATTTAGTGCATACAGGTGATATTATAGAATCTGGTGATTTATATGAAAAGGTTGCTGAGGAATTGAATTTAGATTCAAGCTTTTTTTCAAAAGACGAAGATAGCCAAAGGATACTATTTGATGAAAATATTTTTGTAAATAAAGCTGACGGGAAACAAAAGAAAAAATTTAATTCTAAGTTAATTGAAATAACAAGACAACGTTTTAAAAAAGCAGAAGAAGTATTTAAAGGATTTGTTTCAGATTTAAATATTTCATTTGGAAGTATTGTGATTTGTTGTGGTAATCATGATGCATTACGATTATTTCCGGTTAGTACTAATACAGTTGTTTGTAAAAAAAATGAGTATGATGATTGGGAGTATTCATTACCAACTGACTTTCAAGATGATTTTGCTATTTTTGAAGAATTCTTAAATAATATGGAAGTTGCCAACAGCCAAAAGAGATGTGGTTCTTCAGAATCTATTACCTGTTGTTCAATTGATAATCTTAATTTTTTGATTTTTAATACCAATTGGAAAAATCCTAAAAAACAGAAAGCAGGATATGTTTGTACTCGCTGCGATATCATAAATTCTGCAATTAGTAAATTTTCAAAATCTAAGGATAATTTAAATATTGTTTTGGCACATAAACCTTTGTATGAAATCTGTGAAAAAGCTAGATTATCATATCAACGCTATATTCAAACTCCATTTATGAGTAATTTAAGAAAATTTATTGGCAAAAATGGGATTTATTTATGTGGAGATAAACACACAAGAAGCATTGTTGGTTCTCAATTCCATGATATTCCACATTATATAGGAGGCGAGCCCTTAAGAATATCTTCTAACAGAGAAGTTGAATATAATCTTCTTGAAATTTCAAATAATAAACTTGGGATGGAACGAAAAATACATCTAAAATATAAACAAACAGCAAATTTTAAGTGGGAGTGTGATATATGTCCGCAAGATGATGTAGTTTCTAAATTATACGAACTTAGCAATGTGTATATTATAGAAAAAGTTTTTTATATAATTGCTACTTCTCATAATCCTAATTCATGGGAAGATATTTGCCAAGAAACTCATAACTGGGATAAAGTTTGTGTACAACCATGGTATTTAAATCTAAATAAACAATATCAGACTATTTGTAAATATCGAAATTTTGGTTCTTATGAAACCCCTCTAGAGAAAGAAGATATTTTAGATTTTGTATGCAAACAACTAAAAAAGAAAGTAGGATGTTCACTTTATAAAAATGTACTGAATATTAGAGGTGAATATAGTTCAGGAAAAAGTACATTTTTGGGAATATTATATATATATCTTTTAAATCAATATTCTATAGGTAAGATTAATTTTATACCTGCGTATTTTAATCTTGAAAACAATGAAATTTTTAAAGAAATAAAAAACAACGACTCTTATGTTAACACAGCTGAACAAATTTTTAAAGAATATTGTAAAGAAATTCAGAAAATAGCTGTTAAAGAGCATCAACCTATTTGTTTTATTGTCGATGGACTTGATGAGCAGGATTGTTGGAGTTATAGTACAGAAGATAGCGTAGGACGTGCTTTGTTAAATGTTTTGTCAGAATATAATAATTCATGGTATGTAATGTCTTTTAGTCAACACCGTTTGCCAGGTTTTAAAAATACAATGCCTGCAAGAAAATACAAAGATAATAGCGATATTATGTATTTTAATCCAATTGATATTCTTGAAAAAGGTTCTAACGATACTCGTTTTATTTCATTTGTTGAATCCTTTTTGGGAATTTTACATAACTCTCCTCGTTTATTAAAATCACTTAATGAGGATATAAATATTCCTGAAATAACTGAACAGCTTGTGGAACAGGTTTGTGATACTATTCGTAAGTTTAGAAGACTTACAATAACTCCAGGTTTTATGTATGATAATATTGAATATATCATGCAACAAGTTAAAACGGAACTAGTAATGGAAAATAAGTGCCATTCAGATATTTATAAATATTATATAGATAAGCAGTCAGAAAAATGTATTAAAGAACTTGGATATAGTTTTGTTGATTATGCACCTACAATGGCATATTTATTTTCATATAAAGGGTACACTTATGAAAAATTTAAACGTTTACAAGGTGAACGCTCAATAGAAAAGATCTACACTATTCAACCAATTAATGAGCATTATGATCAAATATATCATACTTTTTTGTTTATAAAAAAATACAGAGATTCTCGTGAATACTTGGTTGCATTTCACTATAATCGAGAAATCCGTTATTATGCAGAGCATCCTAATGAACCAATCGATCCTAACTCAATATTAAATGAATTCATAAGTCGAAATGTAGCAGTTATGATTAGAAAGTTGTGGTCTGATACAAATAAGTTTTTAATTGCATGTGAAAATCTATTAAATCGTGGAAATTTACCAGCTTGTATGTTATCAGTATTAATATATTGCTTAGCACATTTAAAAATGTACATGCCTATAAGAGATCAAATTCGAAAAAAACTCCAAGATAAAGGTGTTAATTTTTTAAAAGAAGTAAAGTGTGATGATTGGACAATTAAAAATGGTGATAGTATTAAAAAATTAGAAAATTTTCTTAATTTAAGCTTAAAGCATTCTATTGAGGTTTTTAAGTTAATGGATTCAAATAATTCAATTCAATTAGTTAGTGAACTTTTGAATGATAAGGAATTCCGAAGATATAATAGACAGTTTCAAATGCTTTATTATGAAGATTTATCTATCAAAGGTGAGGAAAGTAGACATCCCCTTAATCCAGAGCGTGATGTGTTATATAAAGGATTTGATTTTCACAATTGTTTTTATTATCTAACTGTAAAATTATTTTCAGCTAATTCATATCCATTACGTGAATATGATATGTTTACACTATGGGATTTAATACAAAGCAGGTTAATGACCGATATTTTGGATGAAGATGATTCCGGTACTAATTTTGAAACTTTTTTCTATCGTGAAAATTTTGAAAATAGATCAAATATGGTGCTTTTACATACGTTAAATATTTTTCAAAAATATATTTTATGTAATTCGTCAAACTCCAATATTAGTACTACTACAGCGTTTAAATATTTTAAAGATGTACAAAATGTTCTCAAAGAGATAATTTGTATAAAAAATGAAGAAAATAAAACGAAAGACTTCCATTCAAAAGTATTAGAAAAATTAGATTATCTAAATAAAAAATAAAAAGTGTATAGTGCATAATGAACAAGTCCGTAAAAAATGGACAATAGAAAAAAGAGCCCTCTTGATGTAGAATATATACATCAGGAGGGATTTTTAATGCCAAGAAGTTATCAACACATAAGTAAATACGAAAAAGAAATTTTAGAATTGAAAGCACAAGGATTGACTCGAAAAGAAATAGGAGCAAAACTTGGATTCACAAAAGATCAAGTACACAATTTCATTACACGATACAATGAAAAGCAACGAAAGATAAAAGCAGGCATTGCAATTAGAGCAAAAGGCAGACCGCCGAAAGATTATGAAATTACAGAAGATATGAAAATCAACGAGTTAAAATACATTATCGCTCGTAAAGATTCAAAGATAAAACGATTAGAAATGGAAAACGAATTAATGCGGGATTTTCTCTCGCTCACCGAAAGGAAGTGAAGCTGTCGATTAAGTATCAGATAATATTTAAGCACAAGGACAAATACAGCGTAAATTCAATGTGTAAATTCTTTGAAGTATCAAGAAGCGGATATTATGCGTTCCTGAAACGAATGGATATACCTGACAGAGATTTACCGTTAGCCGAAAAGATAAGAGAATGTCAGGAAGAAAGTCACAGAACATACGGCTATCGCAGAGTACATATATGGCTTGAAAGACAAGGAATATACCGCAATCCAAAGACAATTCTTCGTGTAATGCAAAAATACAATTTGTTGTCGGTTGTACGCAGAAAGAAATTTAAGTATGTATCGGAACATTTGCATAAATATCCTAATTTGCTTAACAGAGAGTTTAATGCTGAAAGACCGAATCAAAAATGGGTTACAGACATATCATACATACCAACAATGCAGGGTAATTGCTATCTGTCGGTAATTCGAGACCTTTACGACAACAGAATTGTAGCATATCAAATGTCGAAGGATATGACGGTTAAATTGTGCTCGATACACGATACAATTAAAAATGCGATGAAAAAAGAAAATGTCACTGCGGAGTTGCAGCTCCACAGTGACCAAGGGTCGCAATATGTCTCCAACGACTATTTCGTGACAACACAATCATACGACATAACGCCGTCAATGTCAAGACGTGGTAATCCGTATGACAATGCTTTAGCCGAAAATTTCTTTTCAATTCTCAAAACGGAATGTGTCCACAGAGTAAAACTTTCCGGATATGATGAGGCGAGCCTCATCATATCCGAATACATCAACTTCTACAACAACTACCGTATTCAAACTAAAACAAAACTGACTCCGCTTGAAAAACGAAATCAGTTTGTCGCTTAAAATTTAATTTTCTACTTCAAGTAGGCTCTTTTTGTACTGTCTGCACAATCTGGGGCAGTTCAAAACTACCATGGGAGGTTTTAATTATGTCAAGAGAATACAGACATATAAGTGAATATGAAACTGAAATAATCAGTATGCATAATCAAGGAATGACATTAAGAGAAATAGCCGATAAATTAGGATTTACGCATACACAAGTTCAAGAGTTTAAAAGCGGATATAACAAAAAATAGCGAATGCTTGAAGCAGGAAAAACGGTTCACAAGAAAGGCAGACCATGTAAAAGTGATAATGGTATACCACCTTCAATACAAAGACTTGATAAACTTGCACAAATGAGATATGTAATTGCAAGCAAAGACAGATATATAAAGCGATTAGAAATAGAAAACGAGTTAATGCGAGATCTTCTCTCGCTCACAGAAAGGAAGTGAAGCCGTCAATAAAATATCAAGTGATTTTTAAACACAAGGACAAATACAGCGTAAACTCCATGTGCAAATTTTTTGGAGTGTCAAGAAGCGGATATTATGCTTTCTTAAAGCGAATAGATACACCGGAAGAGATTTTCCTTTAGCCGAAAAGATAAGAGAATGTCAGGAAGAAAGCCACAGAACATATGGCTATCGAAGAGTACATATATGGCTTGAAAGACAAGGAATATACCACAATCCAAAGACAATTCTTCGTGTAATGCAAAAATACAATTTGCTGTCAGTTGTACGAAGAAAGAAATTTAAGTATGTATCGAAACATTTACATAAATATCCAAATCTACTTAACAGAGAATTTAATGCCGAAAGACCAAATCAAAAATGGGTAACGGATATATCATACATACCGACAGCACAAGGTAATTGCTATCTATCGGTAATTCGAGACCTTTTCGACAACAGCATTGTGTTATATCAAATGTCAAAGGATATGACGGTTAAACTTGTACTGGATACAATTAGAAAAGCGATAAAAAAAGAAAAGGTCACTGCGGAGTTGCAGCTCCACAGTGACCAAGGATCGCAATATGTATCTCACGAATACCATTTGCTAACTTAAATCATACGGCATAACGCCGTCAATGTCAAGACGTGGTAATCCGTATGACAACGCTTTAGCCGAAAATTTCTTTTCGATTCTCAAAACGGAGTGCATCCACAGAGTAAAACTTTCCGGATATGATGAGGCTCGCCTCATCATATCCGAATACATCAATTTCTACAACAATTACCGTATTCAAACTAAAACAAAACTGACTCCGCTGGAAAAGCGAAATCAGTTCGTTGCTTAAAATTTAATTTTCTACCATCGTAGTCTGTTTTTATACTGTCTGCACAATCTGGGGCGGTTCAGAATTTAAAATAGGTGTTATAATAGATATGTGAGAATACCATGTGGAATATTGCTAAACAGTCTGAAAATATTGAGATATAGCACAAGAACAGGAGCAAAACTAAAAAAATACAGTAATAAGGTTGGAACGTATATATTTGAAAGAAGGAGCTGAATGTTTGATGAAAGACGTGGCAGAGCTTGTTCTGCCAGTGGAACAAGGAAAAGCAGAACGCCTAAATTAGATAAAAAGATCGAGAAAGATTTAATTGCAGAAAACCAACGATTTTGAATGAGGATAGAATACTTAAAAACTGAGAGCCTTAGTTTTTGTGGAAGAGCGAGAGAGCGGCAAAAAGGAAAAAATAATATCCGTACTAAAGCAAAAGTATCCGTTAAAAGAATAGCTTAAACTATCCGGTTTTGCTCGTAACACACTATTACTATTTAAAACAACCGAATACAGATAAATACGAGTGTGAAAAGCAAGAAGTTTACAACGTGAATAAGGGTAGATACGGATACCATAGAATTACAATAGCTATGCGTAACAAAGGTTATGTAATTAACCACAAAAGCCAATAAATAGTCTTGATTTAAAAGATAAACAGCGTAAAAACGGTAAATACCGTTCGTACCAATTGACTATTGGCAAGGTCGCAGATAATTTGCTCAAAAAATTTTTCGTGTAGAAAAGCCGTTTGAGAAGATAACCACCGATGTTATACAGTTAATGAAAAAGTATATCTTTCTCCAGTTTTAGACTTATTCAATAATGAAGTTGTATCGTATTCCATTTTAATAAGTCCTATTTTGAACAGATTAGAGAAATGCTTAGTGATTTGTTTGAGATGCTTCCTTCTGATGTGACACCGAGATTTCATTAGATCAAGGCTGGCAATACCAACGATTACTTACTGAACATAATATTACTAAAAGTATGTCCTGTAAGGGTAAACTGTATGGATAATGGAGTTATGGAAAACTTTTTCGGTAGACTAAAAGTTGAAATGTTTTATGGCAAAAAATTTGAAAGTGTTAATAATTCATCAACGAACGTATTTTCTTAAAAATAAAAGGAATGGGTATGGTACAATACTGAACTCATTCGCTAACAATTTAATATTTAATTTTGTCTAAACTTTGGGGGCACTTTAATATTAAAAATACATCCATTATATATTTTGTAATTTACTTATATGATTTTAACAAGAGATTGAAATTTCCTCTTGCTTTTTGTGGATGGAAATTTTAGGTTGTAGGTAGAAGTATTTCTAGCTAAAAATAGATGTTGGACATTAATAATTGCTAGAGTGATACCATGAAAAATTTTAATATTCTTTTTATAAGTCGAATAATTATAGTGTTTTTCTATAATAAAAACCATTCGACATAAATATCAAAATTTATGATAATAAAGAGTGTATTATTTAAATGTGTTAAAATAATACAATAAGCGATTGGAGGTGTTATATTTATGAGTTGCCGAATATATGATGGATATACAATTAATGATTCTATTCATATTGGTGGTACAGAATTTGTTATTGGGCATAATCCTAAATCTGTATTACCTTATGTTGTATGGGAATGTTTAAATGAAAACAATTATTATTGGGGAAAATATGTTAAAGATCGTACAATTGCAGAACATGAACTTTTAAATCGTGCTATAAATGCTTGTAATAGACAAGAGCGTTTTTAATATAGCATAATATTGATGATAAAAAGTACAATACAAACTTTTATTTAATAGTTTTGTGATTATTTCTGTGCACTCGCCAGAGCGCATGACTGTTAATCATGATGTTACTGGTTCGAGCCCAGTTGGGGGAGCCAAAACAGAGTAGTCTTTTGACTACTCTGTTTTCTTTTTTATCTAAATTTACTGCTAAATCGGGCGAGAAGGTGAGCGTTAAGAAAACAGTCCTGTGGACTGTTTTTAGTGAACTGGGATTGTGCGAGTGCTGTTTAATAACCAAACGTGGTATGCGAGGCAGTTACTTCCCTCCTTACAAAGTAAGTTGGGAGAGCCAGAAAAAACGACAGGTTTTTACCTGTCCTTTTTTAGTGAAATAAATCCTTACGAATTTGTGAAATACGCTTTGCGTGAGCAAACAATTTCACCATATACAACGGATTTTGCATCTTTTTCAAATACGGCTTAATGTCAATAGTTGGGGAAATTCGGAAAATAGAATAATAATTACAAGCGACAGAGAATTATTCTATCGCTTATTTTTTAATCATATTAAGGTGTAAAACATTAGTTGACAAAATTAACTTTATGCGTTACTATGAAAATGTAGAAATTACACGAATCACAAAAATACAGTTTATAGATAAAGGCGGTAATTAATTATGAAAAAAGCATTTTTATTGTTCCTTATGTTAATAATAGCTTGTTTTATTATCATCGGCTGTAAAGACTCTTCAAATAACACCAATAATTCGAGTAATGCAAATGTTGGAGTGCAAAGAGATTTATCTGTGAATTTGGAAAAGAACTATAGCGTTCCCGATTCTGACAGCAATGTAATTGAACTTGCTTCAACACCTGATGAACTTTATCAAAATGACCTTAAGAAATTAATATCAATATCGGATGATGTGATCCGTGTAACAGTTCAAAATGTGGCTTATACAAGCTATGAAGGCGTTGCTTGGACAAAATTAGATGTCCTGATAACTGATACATTAAAAGGAGATTTAAAAGTCGGAGATGTAATATCAGTATTTAATTTGGGTGGATATATTCCGCTTAGTGAACATATTGAAGGACATAACGATGCGTTTCGATTTAAAAATTTAAGTGCAGAGGAAATTAAAACGACTTTTCTTAAAGAAACAATTGACGGTGAAAAAACGGTTCAAAAGTCGGATGATTTGATACTGTGTTTAGTTCAAACTCCTAAGAATAGTCCGTTGCCGAACGGTGCATATGAAAGAGTTTCTTATACAGGTCAGTTATATGCTGATGGCGACAATAAATTTGTTCAGTTGATTACTGACAGTTCCGAATCAACAGAGAAAACATATTCCTATGACGATATCAAGAAAATGACAGAATAGGAAAAGTTATAAAATAAATAGCGATAATCATAGCGTGTAATGGTAGTACTACATCTAATATCAGACCATGTGTTTTCATTGATTCCAATGTTTGTTTGCGAAAATTCTCTATAAAACTATCATTTATTATGAAAATAATAAAACAAGGAGGTGTTTCTATTGAAAAAAGCAATATGTTTTACTTTATGTCTGCTTACTTTTTTCTTTATCAGCGGTTGTAATAGTATGAATTTTTCTAAGAAATCAACCGAAACAGGAACTTATGTCAATGATGAAGTGTCGCTTGAGATAAAGAATGATAGTATTGATAATTCGGGGTTAGTGTTACTGATTTCAAACAAAACAAACACCGATCTTACTTATGATTCAACTTATTATATAGAACAAAAAAAGAATGGAGTTTGGTATTCATCAGATAATGAACAATATTTTAATGCATTAGCGATATTGTTGGAATCAAAGGCTACGAATGAATTTGAAGTAGATTTTGAGACTACTCTTCCGCAAGGGGAATATAGAATAATTAAATCCATAAATGTTTCAACTGGAAGCATTCCTTTGATGGTAGATTTCAAAATATCCTAGCATAATGAGAATATCCGGATTGCGATAGTAACAAGCTTAATTTCAATAGTTCTGACAACACGAAAAATAGAATATATGATAATCACAAGCGACAGGAATTATGCTGTCGCTTGTTTTGTTGTTAAAGTACAAACCATACTATTTAATTTTGCATTGAATTTAATTGAGAGGTGCTATATAATTAATATCAGAGTAATAAAATATTAAAATTCTGAATTTAAAGGGTGATTATTATGCCGTTGCAGATTGTTCGGAATGATATAACTAAGATGAAATGTGACGCAATTGTTAATGCGGCAAACAGTTCGTTGCTTGGCGGAGGCGGTGTTGACGGTGCGATTCACCGTGCGGCGGGGAACGAATTGCTTAATGAATGCAGAAAACTTGGCGGTTGCAGAACGGGTGAGGCGAAAATTACGGGTGCGTACAAACTGCCCTGCAAGTATGTTATTCACACGGTCGGCCCTGTATGGCAAGGCGGAAATTATCATGAGGAAGAAATGCTTTCGTCATGTTATCGTAACTCGTTGCAGCTTGCAAAGGCTTATGAATGCGAATCGGTTGCCTTTCCTTTGATTTCATCGGGGGTTTACGGCTACCCGAAAGAACAGGCATTACAGGTGGCAATCAACGAAATCTGTAAATTTCTTGCAGACAACGATATGCTCGTTTATATTGTTGTGTTTGACAAAGACGGATTCCGTGTCAGCAAAAAGCTTGTTCGTGATATTGCCGAATACATTGACGAACACTATGTTGAAACGCACTATTCCGAAAACCGCAGTCGTGGATTATCCCGTCTTTTAAGACAGCCGGAGACTTATCCAATGCAAACAGCATCTTTGAATTTAGCTGATGTTGTAAATCAGCTTGATGAAAGCTTTTCTCAGATGCTTTTGCGTAAAATTGACGAAAAAGGTCTTACGGATTCTCAGTGTTATAAAAAGGCGAATGTTGACCGCAAGCTGTTTTCTAAAATAAGAAACAATGTCAACTATAAACCTAAGAAAACTACCGCAATTGCCTTTGCCGTTGCACTTGAACTGTCGCTTGATGAAACTAAAGAAATGCTTCAAAAGGCCGGCTATGCACTTTCGCACTCGAATAAATTTGATGTTATCATTGAATATTTTATTCAAAAGGGCGAGTATGATATTTTTACTGTAAACGAGGCTTTATTTGAATTTGACCAGGTTTTGTTGGGTCAGTAAATGTCGCATTTCAGGCGACCATATGTTATCCCGAAAGTTATATGATTAAGTCAAGATAAAAAACTTAATTACTTTTGGAGGTAACAACTATGAAAAACAACATTACAGAATTGGTATTCATTCTCGACAGAAGCGGTTCAATGTCAGGACTTGAACAGGACACAATCGGCGGATTTAATTCGCTCATTGAAAAGCAACGCAGACAGAACGGCAAGTGCTATGTTTCAACCGTATTGTTTGATCACGAAACCGAGGTTCTTCACGACAGGGTTGAATTGTCGGAAATTTCAAAAATGACTGAAAACGATTATACGGTTCGTGGCTCAACTGCACTCATTGACGCTATCGGCGGTGCAATTCATCACATTGGCAACATTCATAAGTATGCAAGAGAAGAAGATGTTCCCGAACACACCTTGTTTGTGATTATGACCGACGGAATGGAAAATGCGAGCCGTATCTATTCAAGCAATAAGGTCAAGAAAATGATTGAGCGTCAGAAAAATCGCTACGGCTGGGAATTTCTTTTTATCGGTGCAAACATTGATTCCGTTGAAACCGCTAAGCATTTCGGAATCAATTCCGACCGCTCCGTTAATTATCACGCTGATGGTCAGGGTACGGCTGTTGTTTTCGACGCAGTATCGAAAACCGTGTGCAATTTCAGAAAAAGCAGACCGCTTTCATCGTCTTGGAGCGATGAGATAGACAAGGACTACGAAAGCAGAAAATAAGAGGCAAATTAGTTTTAATTTCTGCATTTATACCATAAACAAAAGACCTATATTTACTTTAGAATAAGTAAATATAGGTCAAATTTATTGAAGTCACATTGGAAAGAATCAATCTTTTTATACTTGAAATTACTTTTAATGCATTTTGGCATTTTTGTGAGTTCATTTTTTACAAACCAAATTTTATGATTTGGGTCAACTTTGTCTGCAATTTCATTTTTGTTTATACATTCAACATTTTCAAATGCCTCAAACCAGTTTTCTTTGTAGGTGCAAAGGTGGGTGTTGTTCGGATAATAATAAGACATAATTCCGAATGCACTGTCGCAGTAAACAAAAGTGTCTGATTCTGACTGTTGAGAACTGAATCTTTCACGAAAATTTGTCATTGACGGATTATATTCAAACAATCCTGTCGCAACAAGACAGCCGATATTTACAACGCAAAGCAGGGTGCATATTACTTTGCTCGGCTTTGGTTTTATATCTTTTACGCCGAAAGCAACAAGAATTGCAAAGATACCGAGAATTACAACGCCGTATCTTGCAATGTAAAACGGGCGTATAAAAACGGTTACGAACAACCCGATTATTTGAATCCCCATAACGCAGACATCTGCGAAAATTATACACAATTTTCGGTTGCTCTTTTTCATAAGAACAAGTGCAGATACTGCTATGCCCGATATGAATACAATTACAGACAACGGTTCAACTCCGCTGAGCCAAAAATTACTTGAGGCTGATTTTGTTTGATTTAAAAGAGGAATTATCCAAAATGAATATCCTGCCACCATAATAAGGTCTGCAATAATAACACGCTTGAACAAATTCCTGTCTTTAATGAGCAGATATATATTTGCAAAAGCAAAGATAATTGCAACTGCAAGAAGTGCGTAGATGTGATTGTATGCAGCCCCAAGTCCTGCTATAGCAAATAAAATGCAGTGATGAAACTTTTTGTTTGCTATAAAAAGCAGGGACTCAATAAAGCACAGTGTAACAAAAAATATGCTCCATGAGTATGACCTTTGCTGAACGCTGAAATAGAGCATCATTGGCACAGCTCCGACAGTCAGCATATATATTATTGATGTTTTACAGCCGTAGTGCTTTTTTATGATTGTGCATCCCAAAAACAGCGTTGCAATGTAACCGATTGCCGAAAATATTTTTGTTGCTGTTATTGAGTATCCAAAGATGCAACAAAATGTTTTCAGCGACAAAAAATACAGCGGTGGATGCATATCGGATTTCAGAATATTGATTATGTCTGAATAATCGTGCTGAATCAGTGACAGCGTGTAAGCCTCGTCAAACCATATATTGTCATTAAATATAAGTGTCAGGGAAAACAATGACAAAACAGCAAATATAATATATACCGTATGATTTGCTCTGACTTTTAATTTGCTCATCATAATATCTCCGTTTCTGAGTTTATAGGATAATTTTACCATTACAGGGCTATAAATTCAAGATTAACGGAAAACGGTCTGTCTGTGATAAGTGTTTTACACACCTGAAAAGGGCGCTGACCGGTAGCATGGGCTTATAGCCCTAGAGCAAACCACCCGTTGGACGGGTGGTTTTTATTGCATAATTATATTGTCTTTGAAAAATTCCTCAATAAAATTCTTCATTTTCTTATATTGTCGATTAAGCTTTGTGAATATTAAAATCAACACACCTGCAAACAGTAATATCGGAACAATTGAGAATATCAGCGATGCCAAGTTTTCATTACAAAAATAATCGTATATTGAAAAACCTGCCAAAAACAGCACGAAAATCATAAAAGGTATCGGTAAAAGCAGATATTTCAATGATTTCATTTTTAATGTCAGAACCGAGCCGTTTGCTGAGTTTTCAACAGTTCCGTCAAAATCGGGAGATTGGTTGTCAGGTCCGCCAAATGGGTGATTTTTTGAAAGATGAATTGTGAATTTGTTCGCAAAAAAATTGCCTGCAATTTTTGGTGTATCGGGTTTTGTATTGTCCAAAGCCTTCATTCTTAAAGCGTTAGAAACCTGATTGGCAGAAATGTTCATTTTGTAGGAAAATGATTTAATGCAGTTGAACATAACAATTCTCCTTTAAATTACTGTTCTTTCAGAACACCGTTGCGGTAGGCGCAGAGGAGCATTGAAAGTCCTTCAATGCGGTTACGGATTGTCTGACCGTCATCGGTTTGTGCAACACGGATTCGGTTTTCCGAGGTGTCAAAAACTTTTGTTGTTGAGAGAATGTCCTTGTTTGATTTGATTGCGTTGTCAATTCCCGCAAAGGGTTCGTGGGTGACAATTCGCATACCGTAGGAATTATAGACAAGCGTGTAGCCCGCCGTGCCTGTTTTGTCCTGATATGCTCTGCAAAATCCACCGTCAATCACAATCAGCTTGCCGTTAGCCTTTATCGGACTTTCGCCCTTTTTGCGGATAACGGGAACATGACCGTTGATTATGTGACCGTGATTTTCCGAAAGACCGAATTCTTTCAAAATCTTCACGCAGGCATCTTCATCGTGATAGAGCGTGTAGTAATGGTTGCGTGTTTCCGTGTGAGTTTCGAAATCGTCAATAAAGAAACGCTCAAACGAACACATTTTTTCTCTGCCGAAAAGCGGTGAATGTTTTCCGCACCAGAGATACCACATATAGTCGTTGCCCTTTTGCCTTTCGGGAGAATTTTCGGGGGCAGAGTGTCCCTGACGAACAATCTTTTCAAGCTCATCAAGCAATGCTTTTCCCGAAAGCACACAGCTGCCCGTGTCAAATTCCATAAAACTGCCGTCCTTGTTCATCGGAATACAGCCGTGGAGCAAAAGATTGTTGTTGCAACACTTGTACATTCCGCCCTTGGCAAACAGAAAATCAATGTGTCTTTTCAGCTTTTCACTTGCCATAAACGCATTTTTAAGCTGTTCCATAACCCGTTTTTCCGTCTTTGTCAGCTCATACGGATAGTCATGGTCAACTGTGGGGAAGAAGGTGTCGGAAATCGGATACTTCTTTTCGCCGACAGTTACGGTTGCATTTTCAAAATCAATTTTGTCAAGCAATCGCCTGTCGCTCATATTAAAGTTAGGATTGCGGCTGACAAGCTGACCTTCAAGCTTAAAGAGAATAACGGCAATCGCCTTGTGCATATCGGCAACCAGCAACGGATCGTTTGAGGTGTAGGGCGAATCCGCAAAAGGACCTTTCGGCATAAAGCGTTCAACATTTCCGCCACCGTAAACATCCTTTGCAAAAAGCGAGAGGTCACGCAGACTTATTCCGTAGCCGACCTCGATTGTGTCAAGATTGCCGTATGAAAATGCGTTGTTAAGTGCAGCGGCAATGCAAGCCATACTGCCCGATGCCGCACCCATCCAAAGAATATCGTGATTACCCCACTGAATGTCAACACCGTGGTGCATCATAAGGTCGTCAAGCACAATGTCAGGTCTTGCACCTCTGTCGAAAATGTCGCCGACAATGTGGAGCTTGTCAACAATAAGTCTTTTTATCGTGTCACAAAGCGAGAGTATGAAAACATCGGCTTGTCCTGCCTCAATAATTGTGTGCAGAATATTTTCGTGGTAGGTTTCACGGTCTTTTTTGCCTGAATCACCGAACATAAGCTCCTCAATGATGTAGGCATAATGCTTTGGCAGAGTTTTACGAACCTTGCTTCGTGTGTATTTGGAAGAAATGTGTCGGCAGATTGCAAGCAATCTTATGAGTGTTAATCTGTACCATTCTTCAATGTCGGTTATTTCGCTTTTGTAAACACTGAGTTTTTCCTTTGGATAATAAATCAGCGTTGCAAGCTCGGCACGCTGTTCGGATGTGAGAGTATTTGAAAAAAGGTCGTCAATCTTTTCTCTGATTGAACCCGATGCGTTGTTGAGAATATGTCTGAATGCCTCGTGCTCACCGTGAATATCGGAAAGAAAATGTTCCGTACCTTTCGGCAAATCAAGGATTGCGTGAAGATTAATCATCTCTGCCGCCGCCGACTGAATGTTCGGATACTGCTCCGAAAGTGCCTCAAGATAGAGAATATTTTCCTGCATTTGCTTTTCATCGTAATGTTTCATCAAGTCCGCCTCCGAAAAAACTTTTACTAAAATCAGTGTATCACAACGCAAAAATTATATCAATATTATTGCAAAAGATTTTGCACAATTTTCTGCAAAAACAAAACACCCGATTTCCGTTTTGGTCGGAAATCGGGTGTAAAATGTTTAGTTTAGTGTGAGATTTGTGATTCGCACCTGTATCGGCGGTTATTGCCGTACAGTAGCGGCGATCAGTGATCGCCATTTGATTTGCGGCAAACGCAAATCAACAATTTACATAATCGAACAAACAAGGTCTGTGTATTCGGACGGATTTTCAAGCGGAAGTCCTGCGATTAGAAGCGCCTGACTGTAGAGAACTTCGGCATACTTCTTTGCTCTGTCAACATCGCTCTTGATAAATTCTTCCATCTTCTTAACGGCAGGGTGAGAAAGGTTAAGCTCAAGCACACGCTGAGCCTTCATATTTGCGTCAGGCTGAACTGAGTTGAAATACTTTTCCATTTCAAATGAAATGCCGCCCTTTGCCGTAAGGCAAACAGGATGTGAAACAAGTTTCTTTGATGCGGTAACCTCTGCAACCTTGTCACCGAGTGTTTCCTTAACAAATGTAAGAAGTGCGTCCTTGTTTTCTTCATCTTCTTTATTTTCCTCGGTTTCAATGCCGAGGTCATCGTTCATTGCCGAGCAGAATTTCTTTTCCTTATATGTCATGAGTGACTGTAGAGTAAACTCGTCAATCTCCTCTGTGCAGTAAAGAATTTCGTAACCCTTTGAGCGGATAAGCTCTGTCTGCGGAAGTGTGTCGATTGCAGCGGCATTTTCACCTGTTGCAAAGTAGATGAACTTCTGGTCTTCTTTCATTCTGTCAACATATTCCGAAAGCGTCACAAGCTTTTTCTCGCTTGAAGAATAGAACATAATAAGGTCCTGAAGTTCTTCCTTGTGCATACCGTAGTCCGAAACAACACCGTATTTTAGCTGTCTGCCGAATGCGTTGAAGAACTTTTCGTAATTCTCACGGTCATTCTGAAGCATTGAAGTAAGCTCGTTTTTAATCTTCTTTTCAATGTTCTGAGCAATTGTAATGAGGTGACGGTCATGCTGGAGCATTTCTCTTGAAATGTTGAGCGAAAGGTCTGCGCTGTCAACAATACCCTTTACAAAACGGAAGTGCTCGGGCAAAAGCTCTTCGCAGTTATCCATAATAAGCACACCGCTTGAATAAAGCTGAAGTCCCTTTTTGTATTCCTTTGTGTAGTAGTCATAAGGAGCAACAGACGGAATAAAGAGCAATGCCTTGTAGGTTACAACACCCTCAACAGAAGTTACGATAGTTTTAAGAGGTTTGTCCATAGCCATAAATTTTTCGCTGTAGAACTTGTCGTATTCTTCCTGAGTAACATCTTTCTTTCTTCTCTGCCAAAGAGGAATCATGCTGTTGAGTGTTACGGTTTCCGTGTAATCCTCATATTCGGGCTTGTCGCTGTCCTTGGTTTCTTCCTTAACTCTGCTCTTTGTCATATCCATAACAATCGGGTAGCGGATATAATCGGAATACTTCTTGACAAGTCCCTGTATTCTGTACTGCTCAAGGAATTCGTCATAGTTTTCATCGTCTGTGTTATCCTTGATTTCAAGAATAATCTCTGTGCCGGCATTTTCCTTTTCAATCTCGCTGATTGTGTAGCCGTCTGCACCGCTTGACTGCCAGCAATATGCCGTATCTTCACCATATTTCTTTGTGTTTACGGTAATCTTCTTTGCAACCATAAATGCCGAGTAGAAACCAACGCCGAACTGACCGATAATGTCAATGTCGTCCTGCTTTTCTTCCATGCTCTGCTTGAATTTGAGTGAGCCTGAGGATGCGATTGTGCCGAGGTTGTTTTCAAGGTCATCCTTGTTCATGCCGATACCGTTATCCGTGATTGTAAGAGTACGGCTTTCTTTGTCGGGCTTTAAAACGATTTTGAAATCGCCTCTGTCAAGACCGACCTTGTCATCGGTAAGAGAAATGAAGCAAAGCTTGTCGATAGCGTCGCTTGCATTTGAAATAATCTCACGAAGAAAAATTTCTTTGTGAGTATAAATTGAGTTAATCATAAGGTCAAGAAGTCTTTTTGACTCTGATTTAAACTGTTTCTTTGCCATAAAAATCTTCCTTTTCATAATAATACATAAATTAAGAAGCCTTGTTCAAAACCGCAATTTGCATAGCTTTTCACACAAGCCTCTCATTAAACTATAATTATACTACAAAATGTCAACTGTTTCAATATATAAAAAGTCCGAATGTGTCATATAGGGCGAATTTTGGTGAAATTTGTCATTGCAATGGCGGCATTTCCGTTTTATAATCTACTTAATAACTGCATTGAAAAAGGAGGGAGAATTAAATGACATATTCAGACGGTACAAACAGCGGACTTTCAAGAAGAAATCACTATGTGGGACAGCCTGCCGTAAAAGTCGGAAGTTCAAATTTTGACTACTACAGAATGCCTGAAAAAAGTTATGGCTTTGCAAAGAGAGTCGCATTTTTTGCGTACTTTCCGCTTTTGATTCTATGGCTTGAAACCGACCTTAAAATTGCGTCGGGGTTTGATGTGCTCGGTGGTTTTGCTTTCACATTTCTGTTCACAATCGTGCTTTCGGCGGTACTTGTTTTGTTGTGTTCTTTTTCAAAACGCAGAGGGGTAAACAGAGGGATTGCAACCGTATTCACAGCTGTGCTGACGATATGGTACGGTGTGCAGATGATATACTATAATGTTTTTGGCACAATGGTTGTTGTAAGCAGCGTTACAAACGGCGGTGCAGGGCAGGCATTCAATTCAATTGATATGATCATGACTGCGATAGCAAGCAGAATTGTGTTTGTTGTTTTACTTTTTGTTCCGCTTGCTTTCTTTATAATTTTCGGCGGAAAGCTGTTTGACTTTTCAAAAGTAAAGTTAAAAGGTAAGCTGATTGTACTTTTGATTGCGGTGGTTTTTCAGATTGGAACTGTTCTTGCGGTAGGCATTGACCGTGATTCTTCCGACACAAAGAGCAACTACAATCTTTATTACGGTGAATTGCAACAGGTTGCCGTGTGCGAACGCTACGGACTTTACACAATGCAAAGGCTTGACATCAGCCGCCTTATGTTCGGTTACAAAGCAAATATACGCACAAACAGCAAGCCGAAAAATAAAGAATCGACTGCCGATGAAACTACAAAAACAGAGCAGAAAGCTCAGATTATGAGTGCTGATTTTTCAAAGCTTACAAAGAGTACAAATAATGATGAGTTAAGGTCGCTTTATGAATATTTTGACAGCGAAGAACCGAGCTATACCAACAAATACACGGGTATGTTCAAGGGTTACAACATAATTTTCATTACAGCCGAAAGCTTTTCACAGTATGCAATTGACAAGAATCTGACTCCTACGCTCTGCAAAATGTATAACGAGGGATTCCAATTTGAAAATTACTATTCGCCTGCGTGGGGCGTAAGCACAACCGACGGCGAATATGCAAATCTTACAGGCTTGATTCCAAAATCCGGTGTGTGGAGCTTTTCAAAGTCAGCCGAAAATAATGTAAGCTTCCCGTTTGCACTCGGTGAGCAGAGCAGAAAACTCGGCTGCAAAACAGTTAACGCTTACCACAATCACACCTATGATTACTACGACAGGGACAAGTACCTTACAAATATCGGCTATGACTACTCTGCAATCGGAAAAGGTCTTGACCTCGGTGAAAATGTGTGGCCGAATTCCGACCTCAAGATGATGCAGAAAACGGTTGACGATTACATAAATTCCGACAGTTTCAGCGTTTATTATATGACGGTCAGCGGTCACGGCGGATATTCATACAACACCATGAGCGAACGCAACGCAGACCTTGTAAAAGACCTGAAATACAGCGATGAGGTCAAGGGCTATCTTGCCGCAAACATTGAGCTTGACAAGGCAATGAAATATCTTCTTGCAAGACTTGAAAAAGCAGGCAAGCTTGACAACACCCTTATTTGCCTTACGGACGACCATTATCCGTATTCGCTTGATGAATTTGACGGTGTGTCCGAACTTGCGGGTCACAAGGTTGGCACAACCTTTGAACAGTACAAAAATGCATGGCTGTTGTGGAGCGGTTCAATGAAAAAGCCCGTCAAGGTTAACACATACTGTTCAAGCCTTGATATTCTGCCCACGCTTTCAAATATGCTCGGCCTTGAATATGACAGCAGAATGTTGGCAGGTACGGATGTTTTCGGAAACAAAGAACCGTTCGTTGTGTTTGCCGACAGAAGCTGGATTTCCCAGAACGGAAAATACAATGCATCAACAGGCGAATACACCGCTTTCAAGGGCGCAAAGGGCAAGGATGATATTGACGAACTCAATAACAGATGCAACAACCTCTTTACCGTTTCAAGAATGATTCTCGACAACAATGTTTATGCCGAGGCTTTCGGTGATACCCATGTTACGGGAAAGTAGTTTAATGCTCAATTTTGCATTGACTGCAAGGCGAAAATAAAGTAAAATAGAACATGACAAATCCATACGGCGACAGTCAACCTTGGCTGCTGCCGTATTCCGTATACGGAATAAATAGTTTAAAATAAAATTGAGATGATTCTTTGAAAATATATAAAACTGCCTTAGTTTGTTTAATGACCTGTGCGGTTGCATTTTTCGGCTGTTCGTGTTCATTGCTTGAGGATGATAACAACGAATCGGGTGTACCTGTAACTACTTCCGAAAAAAGCAGTACAAGTGTAAAAACAACATCTAAACCTAAACCGACAGAGCCGTGTGTGTATAATGAACCAAAAACAGATTATGCCTATAGCACACTTACTGATGATTATGTGAAAAAGCTGTACAATCAAATAAGTGATAATATTGATTCCGAATATGAACCGTCATTTTACGCTGAAGGGAATCTTAGTGAATATCAAATAACACAGGCTGTGGAAGCGTATAAAAATGACCACCCTGAAGTGTTCTGGCTTAAAAGTTACTATGAATACGAAAATTTTGATTATGAAACAGGAATTTGGCTTACATATACTATGAGCGGTGATAAACTTGTTACTGCAAAAAAAGAGTTTAATACTGCAGTTGATACTATTTCCAAAAGTGTCCCTTATGGCACTGAATGTGAAAGAGAAGAATATATACATAATTATATAATTAATAATTGTGATTATGATGAGGAAGCGGCTGAATCTGAGGAGGTTCAGGGCAATGAAAACGATGCCTACGGTGTGTTTGTTGATGGTAAGGCAGTATGTGAGGGTTACTCAAAGGCATTTCAGATTTTGTGTAATAAGGCTGATATTGATTGCATACAACTTATGGGAATCGTTGACTCAGACAATCATGTATGGAATTGCGTGAAGATTGGCGGAGATTGGTATCAGATTGATGTTACTTGGGATGATGTTGATGATTTTATTTATGATTCACATGAGTACTTTAATCTTACCGACAGTCTTATGTATGAGGAGCGCACGCTGTCTCCAAAATACTCGGAGATTGATGCAGAATCTTTTTTGAATTTGAAATCTTGGTGTAACTTCTATGTTCCAAAATGTACTGCTGAGAAATACAATTATCACAACTATTGTTATAATTATAAATATCCTACAGTATCTAATCTTGATGATTCCGATAATGTCAGCACAGCAATTGCAAAAGCGGCAAAGAACGGAGAAGAGTATTTCGTAGTTATAGTAGATGAAAATGTAAATTACGATGATGTGTATGATGAGGTGCGGAATGGATATATGTATGATTGGCTTACAAAGGCTAACCAAATTAACTCTGATTCACCAAAGTTGAATGATACTTGCAATATGCTTTATGATGAAAAGTCTAATTTGATAACATTTCAACTTGAATATATTAATTAAATGCTGCATGATTGATTATAACATTGACTGCAAGGCGAAAATAAAGTAAAATAGAACATGACAAATCCATACGGCGACAGTCAACCTTGGCTGCTGCCGTATTCCGTATACGGAATAAATAGTTTAAAATAAAATTGAGATGATTCTTTGAAAATATATAAAACTGCCTTAGTTTGTTTAATGACCTGTGCGGTTGCATTTTTCGGCTGTTCGTGTTCGTTGACGGATGATTCCGAAAGCAGTGAACCAAAGAGAAGCTCTATCATAGAAAAATCCGTTACAACTCCGAGCGCACAAGATGTTGAAAACGACAAGGATTATGCAGATGTAAAAACCGATTATGCCTATGACACGCTTACCGATGATTATGTAAAAGAACTGTATATGAGAATTGCAAAGAGCGTTGATACCGTGTATGCACCAAACATTACAACAACAGGCTCGCTTTCCGATTATCAGATTACACAGGCTGTTGAAGCATACAAAAACGACCATCCCGAAACTTTTTGGCTCAAGGGATCAAGTCTTTTTGTTCCGTATGGTGACACAACAAGCGTAAAGCTTGATTATACTGTTCAAAATGATAAGCTTATAGCCGCCAAGAAAAAATTCAATATTGCCGTTGCTTCTGTTTTGAAGAATTTGCCCTCGGGCAATGATTTTGAAAGGGAAGAATATATTAACAACTATATAATTGAAAACTGCAAATATGATGATGCGGCGGCACAGACAGAAAATATTGAGGGCAACGAAAACGATGCCTACGGTGCGTTGGTTGACGGCAAAGCCGTGTGTGAGGGTTACGCAAGAGCCTTTCAGCTTTTGTGCAACAAGGCGAATATTGACTGCATATTACTTTCGGGAACAGCCGATTCAGACAATCACGCATGGAACGGTGTAAAAATCAGCGGCGATTGGTACCAAATTGATGTTACATGGAATGATACCGACGGCGAAAATAATTATGCGGAAAACGATTATTTTAACCTAACCGATGACCTTATGCTCAAGGATCATAAGCTGTCATATAAGTATTCCGAGCTTAATTCACAAACTTATTTGAGCGTTGGTACATGGTGCAATTTTTATGTTCCAAAGTGTACGGCTGAAAAGTACAACTATTTTAACTATAAGTACCCGACTGTTTCGGATCCAGATAATGCCGATGATGTAAGCCAAGCTATTGCAAATGCTGCAAAAAACGGAGATGAATATTTCAGCATTGTTGTTGATAAGAACACCGATTTCGATTATATGTATGACAGGATTATGAATGACGGTTATCTTTATAACTGGATTTCAGAGGCTAATGAGATTAACGGTTATTCACCAAGGCTTGCGGAAAGCTGTTATGTTTATCGCAAGGATGAGTTAGGTGTGCTGACTGTTGAACTTGAATATGTTGATTAACGGCGATGTGATGAGATGTTCACTTTTGTCCGCAGTGCAGGGACACTCCGATTAAAAATCGATTTGTTATGAATTGATTTTATATAAATAAAGCTAACCAAAGGATGATATTATGAAAAAGTATGATGTTCAGAAGTTTGAACTTTTGTCAAACGAACAGATTGCAGACGGCATTTTTGATATGAGGGTAAAAAATGACGAGCTTGCTCCGCTTGCAAAGTGCGGACAGTTTGCCCATGTTTATGTGCCTTCAAAAACTCTGCGCAGACCTATTTCGGTTTGTGACAGCGAAAACGGTGTTCTCCGCCTTGTTTATCAGGTAAAGGGCGAGGGAACAAAGATTATGTCCGAGATGAAAAAGGGCGAAAGCGTTGATATTCTCGCTCCTCTCGGCAACGGCTTTAAAATTGAAAAGGGCAAGCGTTATTGCCTTATCGGCGGCGGTATAGGCGTTCCTCCGATGCTATACACAGCAAAGCAGTGTGAAAATCCGCTTGTTATCACAGGCTTCAGAAACAAAGACCTTATTATTCTTCAGGATGATTTCAAGAAAGCCGGTGCAGAGCTTGTGCTGACAACAGATGACGGAAGTGCGGGAATCCACGGCTTTGTAACAGATGTTCTCAAAGAAAAAATCTCAGAGGTTGACGAGGTTTGTGCATGCGGCCCTACACCGATGCTAAAGGCTATTGCCGATGTTTGCAAAGAGGCAGGAAAGCCGTGTCAGATTTCTCTTGAGGAGAGAATGGCCTGCGGAATGGGTGCATGCCTTGTGTGCGCAGTAAAGGTAAGAAAAAACGGTGAAGAAATTATGCAGCATGTCTGCAAAAACGGCCCCGTATTTAATGCTGAGGAGGTAGTTTTCAATGGCTGATTTATCTGTAAAAGTTTGCGGAGTGGAATTTAACAATCCTCTCATTGCCGCATCGGGAACATTCGGTTTCGGTATGGAATATTCAGAGCTTTATCCCCTTGAAAAGCTCGGTGGTATTTCATGCAAAGGTATCACACTTACCCGCCGTGACGGCAACCCTGTTCCGAGAGTAGCCGAAACCCCTTCCGGCATTTTGAATGCAGTAGGACTTCAAAACCCCGGTGTTGATGTTTTTATCAATGAGGATTTGCCGTGGCTCAAAAAGCAGAATACGGTTATCATTGCAAACATTGCCGGCAACACTCCCGAAGATTATTGTGCAATGGCTGAAAAACTCAGCGAAACCGATGTTGATATGATTGAGCTCAACATCTCATGCCCTAATGTCAAGAGCGGCGGAGTGCAGTTCGGCACAAGCTGTGAATCCGTAGGTGCAATTACTGCGGCTGTCAAAAAGTATTGCAAAAAGCCGCTTATCGTAAAGCTCAGCCCAAATGTTACCGACATTGCATCAATCGCACAGTCGGCAGAGGCAAACGGTGCAGACGCAATTTCAATGATTAACACGCTCACGGGTATGCGTATCGACATCAACTCACGCAGACCGATTATCCGCAACAACACAGGCGGAATGAGCGGCCCTGCAATTTTCCCTGTTGCAGTAAGAATGGTTTGGCAGGTTGCAAACGCAGTTAAAATTCCGATTATTGGTATGGGCGGTATTTCAAGTTGGCAGGATGCAATCGAGATGATGATGGCAGGCGCAACCGCACTTCAAATCGGTACTGTCCTTTTTACGGATCCGTATGCGCCGATTAAGATTGCCGACGGTATGAACGAATGGCTCGACAAAAACGGAATTAAGAGCGTTTCGGAGATCACAGGCACAGTTAAGCCTTGGTAATTTTGCGGAATAAAAAATAATTTAAAGTCCATAATAACCCTATCGGAGGGGATATTATGGACTTTTTGCGTGCATTAATCACAGCGCCCGTTTCAATTGCAGTATTGTTCCTGCTGTCAAAGTTCATCGGCAACAAGCAGATGTCAAGCCTTAATCTGTTTGACTACATCAACGGAATCACAATCGGTTCAATCGCAGCGGAGATGGCGACAACCGAAATGTCAGACTTTTGGGCGTGTCTTGCGGCACTCATTGTTTACGTAGTAATTGTTATGCTTTGTTCGTGGCTTTCGCAAAAATCAACAATGCTACGAAGATTTTTAACAGGTAAGTCGATTGTGATTTTCGACAGAGGAAAGTTGTACAAAAAGAATTTTTCGGTTGCAAAAATTGATATAAACGAATTTCTTACACGAATGCGTGAAAAGGGATATTTCAGTCTTGATGATGTCGAAACGGTTTTTCTTGAACAGAACGGCGATTTGTCGGTTCTGCCAAAGGACAAAAAGCGCCCCGCAACTCCGGATGATTTAAAAATCATTGTTCACCAAACCCGACCCGAGTCTGTGGTTATTACGGACGGAAAAATTCTCGAGAAAAATCTTGCCGAATCGGGCTTTAATCTTGAATGGCTCAAAAAACAGCTTGACAACAACCGCAAACGGCTCAAAGATGTTTTTCTCGGTGTGTGTGATGATACGGGAAACCTCAAGATTTACCAAGACGGAAAGTCTGAAAGCAAGAATGATATTTTTGACTGATAAAGCGTAAAAGAATAAAATTTGCACCTTTACAGACTTGTAAAGGTGTTTTTTTAATGTGCAAAAATAAAATAATACAAAAATAAATTTTGCCATTGCAATAATCAAAATTAATGTTATACTAAAATTGTAAGTGCGTGTCGGCAAGATTTTGCAGAACGCTTTGAAAAAATCGGAAAATTTTAATAAAGAAGGAAGTGCTTTAATGATTAAAAAGTTTACATCGGGCAACCCGATTGATACGCAGGCTGTTGTTGAAAAATTTAACGCTCTGCCTATTGCGGAATTTCCGCTCGGCGGCAAGCTTGAAAACGGAAAATTTGTCTTTGAATTTGATATGGCAGACAGCGACATCGTCTACGGACTCGGCGAAGCTCCGAGAGGAATCAACAAGCGTGGCTGGGTGTATAACAGCTTTTGCAGTGATGACCCGTTCCACACCGAAACGAAGTCATCCCTTTATGCCGCTCACAATTTCCTTATGCTCAGCGGTTCAAAAACTTTTGGTATTTTTATTGACTTCCCGTCCAAAATCCGTTGGGATATCGGCTACACAACCACAAACAAAACCGTTATCACAATTGATGGCACGGATTTTGATATTTATTATATTGACGGCACAAAGCCGCTTGAAATCGTAAAAGAGTTCAGAAAATCAATCGGCACAAGCTATGTTCCGCCGTTTTGGGCATTCGGTTATCAGCAGAGCCGTTGGAGCTATCACAATGCCGAAGCTGTTGACGCTGTTGTTGACGGTTACAACAAGGCAGGGATTCCGCTTGACTGCGTATATCTCGACATCGACTATATGGAGCGTTACAAGGACTTTACTGTTGATGATGAAAAATTTCCGAATTTCAAGGACTATGTTTCAAAGAAAAGGGAAGAAGGAATCCACCTCATTCCGATTATTGACGCAGGCGTTAAAAAAGAGAACGGCTACGATATCTATGAAGAGGGCAGGAAGAACGGATACTTCTGCAAAAACGAGGATGGCACGGATTTTGAGGGCGGTGTATGGCCCGGTATCGTTGGTTTTCCCGATTTTCTCCGACCGGATGTAAGAAAGTGGTTCGGCTCAAAATATAAAATTCTCACAGATATGGGAATTGACGGCTTCTGGAACGATATGAACGAGCCTGCAATTTTCTATTCGGTAAAGGGACTTAACAAAGCACTTGATAAGGCGGCGGCTCTTAAAGGGCAGAACCTTGACCTCTCCAAATTCTTTGAACTCAAGGACACATTCGCAGGTCTTTCAAACAGTCCCGAGGACTATTCAAGCATTTACCATACAGTTGACGGCAAACAGGTTTGCCATGATCAGGTTCACAACATTTACGGTGCTAATATGACAAAGGCAGCCGGCGAATATTTTGCGGAGGAGTTCGGTAAAGAAAAAATCCTTATGTTCTCCCGTGCGTCATATGTAGGCGCTCACCGTTCAAGCGGTATCTGGTTCGGTGATAACCACTCTTGGTGGTCACACATTCTTCTTGACCTCAAAATGCTCCCGTCGGCAAATATGTGCGGCTTTCTGTACTGCGGGGCAGATCTCGGAGGCTTTAACGAGAACGCAACCCGTGACCTTGTTCTTCGTTTTCTTGCACTCGGTGTGTTTACTCCGCTTATGCGTAACCATGCCGCTCTCGGCACAAGAAATCAGGAGTGCTACAGCTTTGAAAACAGCGATGATTTCAAGGATATTGTTGAGGTTCGTTACAGACTTATCCCGTACCTTTACAGAACATTCAAAAAGGCAAGCGAAGAAAATGATATGATTTTCAGACCGCTCTCGTTTGATTATCCCGATGATAAAATTGCCCGTGAATGTGAAACACAGCTTATGCTCGGTGACGAGTGCATGATTTGCCCTGTATATGAGCAGAATGCAGGCGGAAGATATGTTTATCTTCCCGAGAACATGACTTTTGTAAAACTCAGCGGTACAAGCGTTACAACAGAAAAAATGAGCAAGGGTACTCATTATATTGAGGTTGCCCTCAATGAAGTTCCGCTATTTATCAAAGACGGCAGACAGATTGAACTCTGCAAGCCTGCAATGAGAACTTCACAGCTTGACACAACCGATACAATTATGATTCCTTAATATACCGTAATGATAAAAACACGGCAGTTGATAAAAAGCTGCCGTGTTTTTGTATGTCTTTAATTCAGTTGTAATCGTCAGAACTTTTTCTTTCGCTTTTGAAAAGCTTGCAGATTTCATAATAAATCGGAATTGTTAAAAATGCAATCCAACCAAATGACCAACCGCCGCAGATGTCGAGAAATCCGAAAAACATATACACAATAACGACAAGCAGGGGATAAGCAAAATGACTCGGCTTGCGTTTGTAGATTGCGTCAACAAGTGTGTAATAGAGAGGAATTGTCAGAAAGCATACCCAGCTGAGTACCCAACCGAGCAATACTCCGCTGAATCCCCAAACGAGGAATCCGATAACGGCAATCAACCAAAACGGAAAGTGTTTCCAAAAGCGGTGCGACTTTGAATGTTTATGTTCTTCAATGCTTTCATCATACATAACATTTCCGTTTTCGTCTGTATAGACTTTTGTTTTGCCGTTTTCTTCAACATGAATTCCGTTCCAACTGACATCAACCTTTGTACCGTCTTTATCTTTAACATGGATTCCGTCCTTGAAATTAAGGTGAACAGAATCGCCGTCCTTTGAGTCAACATGGATTCCGTGTTTGAACGAAACCTTGTCTGATTTTTTGTATGTTGTATCGCTGTCGGGATTATTTTCGGAATTATTTTCGGGTTCTTCCGACTGTGTTTCGCTTTCGGTTTCTTTTTCGCCTTTAAGCAATTCATCAAGCGAAACACCGTAGATATCGGCAAGAAGAATAAGATTATCCGTGTCGGGCGATGCCTCTGCACGCTCCCATTTTGACACAGCCTGACGGCTTACACCTATTTTTGCGGCAAGCTCCTCCTGACTTAGATTCATCTTTTTTCTGTACTGCAAAAGTCTGTTGGCAGTTTCAATGTTCATAAAATTTCCTCCTCAAATATTGCTTTAGGGTTTTACCTTGTGAGAAAATTATATCGGTTGCCTGCCCCAAAAAACAATACATTTCGGGTTCCATTGTCGCAACTCTCGGTTGCAACCCACAGTTGCGACAATAAAAATCAATAAAAACGCAAAATATTCCAATATCAGAGGTCAAGACCTGTTGTAGTCTTTAAAAATTCACCAAGCTTGTCGCAGATGATTTTTACACCGCCCTCGCTGTCACTTTCAACATTGAGAGGCATAATCGGATCGTGTACCGAAAGTCTGAGCAAGAACCAGCCGTCACCGTTATCCCTGTCAAACGAAACTCTGATGCCCTCACGGTTATCATCGGCAACACACCAGCCGTCCTGCTCCTCGGCATACTTTGTAAGGTCGGCAATAATTTTTTCACCGCAGGCTCTGAAATCTTTTTCAAGAATTTTGTATCTGATTTCTGTGCTTTCAAGCGGTTCTTTGAGTGAGGCGGTAAGCTCGTCAAGCTCCTTGCCCTCTTTTCTCATCTGAGCAGCCTTGATAATAATTTTTGTGCAGAGATATGCACCGTCATCAAGAAAGTAGTTTTCACGCATTGCGGCATGTCCCGATGTTTCGATTGCAAGCGGACAGTTGATGCCCTGAGCGTTGAGCTCAAGAGCCTTGTCGATAACATTCTTATAGCCTCTGCGATAGCGGTAATGCTTTCCGCCGAGGTCATTTTCAATAAATTGTTTAAGACCGCTTGATGTGATTGAGTCTGTAACAATCATACCGCCGTCATTGCCCTCAAGAGCAATTGCCGCCGCAACGGCTACAAGTCTGTTTCGGTTGATTTCATTGCCCTTGCTGTCAACAGCACCGCCACGGTCAACATCCGTATCAAAGATTACGCCGAGGTCTGCACCCGATTCCCTGACAGCCTCACAGATTGAATCCATTGCCTCTTTAGCCTCAGGGTTCGGCACATGGTTCGGGAACATTCCGTCAGGTTCAAGGTAACGGCTGCCTGTTGTGTCTGCTCCGAGAACGGAAAGCACCTTGTCGGCATAAAATCCGCCTGCACCGTTGCCTGCGTCAACAACAATCTTAAAGCCCTTGAGCGGATGCTCGTAATCTTCTGCATTAACTTCCTTTTTAATCTTCTCGCAAAGTCCCTTTGCGTAGTCGCTCATATAGTCAACATCCGTAATATTTCCGCCGCTGCTTTCTTCGGGATGTTCACCGTTTTGTGCGTAGAGAAGAATTTCCTCAATATCACTGCCTTCAAGACCGCCCTCACGGGTGAAAAATTTAAGACCGTTTCTGTTGAACGGGTGGTGGCTTGCTGTAATCTGAAGAGCACCGTCACATCCGAGGTCAACGGTTGTCATAAACATTGACGGAGTTGACGCAAGCTGACAGCAGAGAACTTCTGCACCGCAACGCTTAAAACGCTCGGTTGTGATTTTCATTATATGCGGTCCCGAAATACGGCTGTCACGACCGACAGAAATTTTAAGCTCGCTCGGCTTTTTTGAAACTTTTTTAGAAAGCCAAAGCACAAAGCCGTCTGCCATATCGGCAATAACATCGTCGGTAAGGTTTACACTTTGTCCCTCAACGCCCTCGCTTGCAACTCCTCGTATGTCTGTTCCGCTTTTGAACTGTTTGTAAAAATCGTTAAGCATTTCATGATTCCTTTCTTATTTGTATGATTGCTTTTATTGAAAATTTAATTCGGAGCAATCCTGAATCCTTTTTGATATCAGCCTTCATAACATAGATTATAACTTAAAATGAGCAAAATCTCAATATGCCTATTAAATTAAGTTTGTAAAAAACAGCAGTTATATAATGCTAAAAAAGAAACAAGTTGTTGAATTTACACAATCAAATGTTATGTTTGTGTTAAAACTATATTTCTATAAAAGCAAATACAAAGCGTATTGCACAAAAAACACAACAATTTATTGTGCATAACTGACACCTAAAAGTATTTGTGAACAAAAATTAATCGCTAAAATTGTTGACTTTTCCGAATGTTTGACTATAATAATAATTGTCAAGTAAATAGTCCGCTTGACTATCGGCTGATTTCCAATTAGCCTTACTCGAGTAAAATTGAATTATCACATAGTCGATAAATTGATCATGATTTTGCCAAATGGTAAATGGCGCACGAAAACAAAACTTTATATTTTTAAAGAATTGAATGGAGGAAATTTTATGACACCAATTCTTAGCTTACACAATGTTGATGTAACCAAATTCCTCGCCGTGCTCGATACCTGCGAGGGCAATGTATATCTCGTTACAAGCGAAGGCGACAGACTCAATCTCCGCAGCAAGCTTTGCCAGCTTGTCGGTCTTACAAGACTTATCGAAGGCGGCAGGATTGCAGAAGCAAGTATTATTTGCGAAAACAAGAACGACGAGAGCAAGCTTTTCAGACTTAATATGTTCGGCGACACAGGTAACGCCAAAGTAGGTTAATTCTGAAAACACTGACTTAAATATCTACGGTTTTCACGTTAATTTCAAAACTTCTAAACCCAAGGACAGCTGCGAGCAATCGCAGCTGTTTTTGGCTTTTCCCTTTTAAATGTAAAATATCAATAAAGTGTTGATTTTGCCGATGTTTTGGGTTATACTAAACTTAATTTATTTTATGAGGCGTTAAACGCATTCGGAAAGGAATACGCTATGGCAGATACAAAAAACGAGCTTATTAACGAAGAAGATCAGGGTATGCTCATCACTCTTGAGGATGAAAACGGTCAGGAAGTTGAATTTGAATTTCTTGATGTAATCGAGTTTGAGGGTACAGAGTACATTGTTCTCATCGAAAATGACGAGGATGCAGACGAGGTTGTTATTCTTCAGATTAATCAGATTGACGAAGAAACAGAAGAGTATGTCAGCATTGACGATGAAGATACTCTTAACAAGGTATTTGAGCTTTTCAAAAAGAAATATGAGGGCGACATTAACTTTGAATAATTCGTTTCAAATTGAGCTTCCGAGGGGAGGCTCTTTTCTTTTGTGTGAATATAACATTCTCAGCGGGAAAAAATACCGTTGAGGTGTTGTGTATGACAGAAAAAACCGGACTTGAAAAAACCGTTGTGTTTAATTTGAAATCGGTAAATGAATCTGATGTCAATAATATCGTCAATGAAAAAGGTCACGAAAGCCGTTCGTTTTATTACAAACTCGGCTTACTCTATTTTCTCAATATTGTTGACTGGATTTGTACAGAGGCGCTCATCGGCAGCGGACATTTTGTTGAGGCAAATCCCGTTATGCAGCCTGTGCTTGAAAACTTTTGGCTGACATTGTTAATCAAGGGAATTTTGCCGCTTGTGCTTGTTCTGGGTTGTGCATTGATTTATAAGCTTGCCGAAATCGGCAGGAGCAAAACGGCTGAAATGCTTTTAACGGTCGGAATTGTGTCTTATGCCCTTGTAAACCTATGGCATATTTTCAATTTTGTATTGCTCTTTTGTCGGTTTTAATGTACAATAGGGGGTAGCGAATTTGAAAGGGAGTGTATGTTTTGCCGGCATTATCAGTAAGAAATCTTACAATGACTTTTATCGAAAGAAACCTTTTTACCGATGTTTCGTTTGATGTTGAAGAAAGAGATAAGGTGGGCTTTATCGGAGCTAACGGAGTCGGTAAAACAACTCTCTTTAAGATACTCAACGGCGAAATCAGCCCTGTTTCGGGAACTGTTACCTTTTCAAAAAATGTCCGTCCGGGATATATGGAACAGCATGCCTGCAACAATCCGAGGGCAGATGTGTATCACGAGCTGCTTTCCGTGTTCGATTATCTTTCGGATATGGAAACCGAAATTTCCGCACTTGCACATCAGATTGACAACAAGTCGGGAAATCTTGACGAGCTTGTTGAGAGGCAGACCATGCTTATTGAACAGTTTGAAAGAGCAGGCGGTCTGACCTATAAAAGCAGAACCCGTTCCGCACTTTTGGGACTCGGATTTTCCGAAAATGACTTTACAATGCCTGTCGGCAATTTAAGCGGCGGTCAGCGTTCAAAGCTCTGCCTTGCAAAGCTGTTGCTGTCGCAGAGCAATATGCTCCTCCTTGACGAGCCGACAAACCACCTTGACATTGACGCAATCGCATGGCTTGAAGGCTTTTTGAGAGATTTCAAGGGCGCAATGATTATCATCAGCCATGACCGTTATTTTCTTGATAATGTAACCAACAAGACGATTGAACTTGAACACAACCGTGCTATGGTTTATAAGGGCTCATATTCGGAATTTGTCAAGAAAAAGGAATCGGTGAACGAGTCACTTAAAAATAAATATGAACACGATTTAAAGGAAATAAAGCGTATTGAGGGCATTGTTGAACAGCAGAAACGCTGGGGACAGGCTCACAACTTTATCACAGCCGCAAGTAAGCAGAAAGAGGCTGACAGAATCAAAGACGGGCTTGTTGCCCCCGAAAGCGAGCTTGAAACAATGCGTATGCATTTTGAGCCGAGATGTGAAAGCGGCAACGATGTTTTAATCTGTAAAAACCTTGCCAAGTCGTTTGACGACAAACAGCTTTTCAAAAATGTTGATATACATATCAGAAAAGGCGAGAGAGTGTTCATCATCGGCGGCAACGGTTGCGGTAAAACAACGCTGTTCAGAATTTTAATGGGCAAAACTCCTATGGACTGCGGTGAATATGACTACGGCGCAAATGTTGAAATCGGTTATTTTGATCAGATGCAGCAGAATCTTGACCTGTCAAAAACCGCACTTGATGAGGTGTGGGACACCTTCCCGAATATGACGCAGACCGAAGTCAGAAGTGCGCTTGCGTCATTCCTGTTCAAAGGTGACGAAGTGTTTAAACCGCTTTCAAAAATGAGCGGCGGCGAGAGGGCGAGAGTTTCTCTCTTGAAACTAATGCTAAAGGGCAGTAACTTTTTGCTCCTCGATGAGCCGACAAACCACCTTGACGCATCGTCACGAGAAGAACTTGAAAAAACTTTGCTTGACTACAGCGGTACAATGCTGATTGTCAGCCATGACCGTTATTTTATAAATAAAATTGCCGACAGAATTTTACTCCTTACAAATAACGGAGTAAAGGAATATCTCGGTAATTACGATTATTATCTTGAACGCACAACAGCCGAAAAATCGGGTGCTGTTCCGACTGAGAATAAGAAAGATAAAAAAGAAAAAACGCAGAACGATTACTTTTTGCAAAAGCAAAAGCAGAGTGAAGAACGCAAAAGACAGACTAAGCTTAAAAAGGCAGAGGCTGAAATTGAGCGACTTGACGAAGAAATTGCCAAAACACAGGAGCTTCTCTCAGGTGAGGAAGTTGCCGCAGATTACGAAAAACTTATGGAGCTTTCAAAACTGCTCGAGGATTTGCAAAAACAGCAGGAGGAGCAGTACGAAATCTGGGAAGAACTCGAAAGTATGGCAGAATGATTGCCTTACAGTCGGGAGGAGTGACAAATTCCCCTTGCTTAAAGTAAAAAATTGTTGTATAATAACCGCATAATATAAGCTAAAGACTGTTGCACAGCAGTTTTTGCAGTTGATTTTCAGATAAAAGATTATGCGAATTAAAAATGAAAAAACGGCAGGCAAAATACCCTGCCGCATACATCTGCCCGTGGCGCAATTGGATAACGCAACGGATTCCGATTCCGGAGAATGGGGGTTCAAATCCCTTCGGGCAGGCCACGAAAGAACGAACTTTTGTCTACCAAGACAAAGTTCGTTCTTTTTTCATTTTCGGGGGTAAAAACGCCATAATAGGCACAAATACAGGCAAAAAGCTACTAAAAATGGCGTCGGAGCGGTCGAAACGGCTGCACCGGCGCTCTTTTTGCACTCGCAGGACTGGTTTCGGGCAGCATACTAAAGTTCGTTGTTTGCCTCGATAAAGGGCGAACAAAAGGTGGACATTGGGAGATTTGAACGCAAAAATCAGCAAGAAATTAAAAGAAGCACGATTTTGTGCGTCAATCCTATTGAAAAAATCACAGATTGGTGCTATAATTATTGAGTATAACTATCACCATTTGCAGGAATCCAGTGGAGGTGGGCTAATGGCGAAAGAAAACAGCCAGAAGATTAAACTGCTGAAACTCATGGAGCTTTTGCGTCAAGAAACGGATGAGCAGCATCCAATGGCGGCTACGGTCGTGTGCCAGAAACTGAATGATATGGAAGTTGCCTGCGATCGCAGAACACTGACCAGAGACATTCAAGCGCTGAACGACTATGGCTATGAAGTCATGACCACGATGATCAGCCATGAAAAAGCATACTATGTCGAGGATCGCAGCTTCAGCGTTCCCGAATTAAAGATACTGATTGATGCGGTACAGGCAGCCAGTTTCGTCACGGAGAAAAAAACGGCAGAGCTGATTGAAAAGATCGCCAATCTCGGCGGCAGCCACAGTGCGGAAATCCTGCAGAGCAATATGGTCTGCTTTAATACAAGGAAGCACCGCAACGAATCCATTTATTATAATGTAAATTATTTAGAGGATGCCATCGAGCAGAAAAAGAAGGTCATCTTCTACTATTTCGATTTAAACGAAAACGGCGAAAAGGTTTACCGCAACGGTCATCACCACTATGTCGTGGAGCCGATTGCACTTGTGTTCAACGAAGACAACTATTATATGGTTTGCTACAGCGCAAGGCATGACAACACCGCGAACTACCGCATTGACCGTATGGATGCCGTGGAAGTAATCGACGAAGATATCTGCGAAAAGGCCATTGAGCTACGCAGCAGCATAGATTGCTTCACGGAGCAGGCATTCAAAATGTACGGTGGACAGCCGGTGGATATAACAATCCAGTTCAGCGATAAGCTGATAGGCGTGGTGTACGACAAATTCGGTGAAGACACCAAGATGGTACGCATCAATGAAAACAACTGCGTTGCCAGCGTCAAGGTGCAGATCAGCCCGACATTTTGGGGCTGGCTGTTCCAGTTTGGCAAACAGATGACAGTACTCTCCCCCGAAGGGGTTATCAATGAATATAAACAACGGCTGCGCGAGCTGACCGATACGGAGGAATAAACATGGCAGATAATAATACAGCCAGCATCGGCTTTGAAAAACAAATATGGGACGCAGCGTGTGTGCTGCGCGGCAACATCGACGCATCCGAATACAAATCCGTCGTTCTAGGATTGATTTTCCTTAAGTACATTTCCGACCGCTTCGATGAGAAGTACCAGCAGCTGGTAGAAGAAGGCGATGGCTTCGAGGAAGATGTGGACGAGTACATTTCCGAAGGCATTTTCTTCGTACCCGAAACTGCCCGCTGGAGCGTCATTGCTTCCAAAGCGCACACTCCCGAAATCGGCACCGTAATCGACGATGCCATGAGAGCGATTGAAAAAGAAAACAAGAGACTGAAGGATATCCTCCCCAAGAACTTTGCTCGTCCCGAATTGGATAAGCGCCGTCTGGGTGATGTGGTTGACCTGTTCACCAACATTAAGATGGTGGACGCAGGCAGCAGCCGCGATATCCTCGGCAGAACATATGAATACTGCCTTTCCAAGTTTGCCGAACAGGAAGGCAAGCTGGCAGGCGAATTCTATACCCCCTCCTGCGTGGTACGCACACTGGTCGAAGTGCTGCAGCCCTACAATGGACGCGTGTATGACCCCTGCTGCGGATCTGGAGGCATGTTCGTGCAGAGCGCAAAGTTCATCGAAAACCATAGCGGCAATTTGAGCAACATTTCTGTGTTCGGACAGGACTCCAACCCAACAACATGGAAGATGGCACAGATGAATCTTGCCATCCGTGGCATCGAAGCCAACCTCGGCAGCTACAACGCGGACACATTCTTCAACGATTGCCATCCGACGCTTCGTGCGGATTTCATTATGGCCAACCCGCCCTTCAACCTTTCTGGCTGGGGCGCGGATAAGCTGAAGGACGATGTGCGTTGGCAGTATGGCATGCCCCCTGCAGGCAACGCAAACTTCGCATGGCTGCAGCACATGATTTACCATCTGGCACCTAACGGTAAGATCGGCATGGTGCTGGCAAACGGCGCGCTTTCCTCCCAGAGTGGCGGTGAAGGTGAAATCAGACAGAACATCGTAAACGCAGACTTGGTCGAATGCATTGTTGCAATGCCGACGCAGCTTTTCTACACCACACAGATTCCCGTGTCCCTGTGGTTCCTTTCCAAGAACAAGAAGCAGCGCGGCAAGACACTGTTCATTGATGCCCGCAAGCTCGGCACCATGGTCACCAGAAAGCTGCGTGAGTTAACAGATGCAGATATCGCCATGATTGCAGATGCATACAAGGCATACTGCGACGGTACACTGGAAGATCAGAAGGGCTTCTGCGCTGTGGTTGATACCGATGAAATTGCAAAGCAGGACTACATCCTCACCCCCGGCCGCTATGTTGGTATCGAGGAACAGGAAGACGATGGTGAACCCTTCGAAGAAAAGATGGCCAGACTGACCGGCGAACTTTCCGAACTGTTCGCACAGTCTCATACGCTGGAGGATGAAATCCGGCAGAAGCTGGAGGCAATCGGTTATGGCATCTGAATGGACAACCGTTCGTGCTGCAGACTTTATTGAGTTTAACCCCAGACTAAGCATCAAGAAGGGCGCAATGGCAACAAAGGTTGCCATGGATAAACTGCAGCCATTCACAAAGAAAATACCAGCAACAGAGCAGGCAGAATTTGCTGGTGGATCAAAATTCTGTAATGGTGACACCATCATGGCAAGAATTACCCCCTGTCTCGAGAACGGCAAGACCGCTTTCGTAGATATCCTCGCTGATGGTGAGGTCGCGTTCGGCTCAACCGAATTCATCGTTATGAGAGCAAGAGCAGGCATCAGTGATCCGCAATTTGTCTATTACCTTGCTACCAGCCCTGCATTCAGAAATGTGGCCATTAAATCGATGGTCGGATCATCTGGACGGCAGCGTGTCCAGCAAGGCGTGTTGGATGAGCTTGAATTAACTGTTCCGCCTCTGAAGGAACAACAGAAAATTGGTGCGATCCTTGCCATGATGGATCAGAAAATCGCACTTAACAATAAGATAAACGATAATTTAGCGGCTTAAATGCCGATGTCTGCTACATCAATTTCGCCACTCATAAGACGCGGCAGAAGTGAATCACGCATTGCGGCCAGTTTCCTGTTTTCCTGTTCCAGTTTTTCTTGCATTTCAAAAACAGGACGACAAAAATCGTTGAATTTAGCGATGGTATTACCATCTGGAATCACAGCTTCCACGGATTTCATAACCGAGCCGGAGACCTCTTTGAATGTTGAGCCAGATGCCTTGCTTTCAATCAGCGGCAAATCGTGAATCAAAAAGTAGTAAACAAATGGAGTGCCAATTTCGGGATGCGGTACCACGGACTTAAAACCTTGGTTTGTGGTTACCTCGTTGCTGGCAATTGCGATGTAACCGATCGGCGCTCTCGAACTGAAAAGAACGGTACCAACAGGCATCATAGTTGCGCTGCTGTTCCGATATCCCAATTCGGAAATGTCGTTTTCGCCGTGTGCGATAAACTTGGATTTGTCAATGGAAAGATCTTTGGGTGTAATCCATGCAATTCCATCGTCTGTGTAGTACTCTGGTTTCGCTTTGGAAGGTGTTCCACCACCTACAACCGTACCGAGATCGGCAATCTTGCCTACACGCCAAGAGGGATCGGCATTTTCGATGAACAGCTGCAAGAAATAGGCGTATGCCTGCTGCTGTAAATTATCGTTTATCGTTCTAATAAGCACCTACCAGTGGCGGGTGTTTTACCAGAGAAACTGCCACTGCTGTCGTTCTCTCATTTCATCGAAAAGGAGAAACGACATGAAAGATCAACTAATCACAGAGGTGCAGCAACAGATGCTGCCGTACCTCAACAACGAACAGCTTCGCAAGCTTCGTGCAGCTATGGAATTCTGTTTGCATGGGCTGGAAATCACACAAACCGATCAGCAGCAGGAGCAGGGACAGACAGATGCAACAGCGGCGTTCATCGCAGCCAAGCGCATTGAGGGCTGCTCCGAAAAGACGCTGACATACTATCGCAATACGATCGACGCTATGACTGCGGCGGTCGGCAAGCCGGTGCAGCGGATCACCACAGACGACATCCGACAGTATCTGACCACATACCAGATGCAGCGAAAATCCAGCAAGGTGACAATCGACAATATCCGTCGTATTCTGGCCACATTCTATTCATGGCTGGAGGATGAGGATTACATCGTAAAAAGCCCTGTCCGCAGGATACATAAAGTGAAGACCGCCAAGGTTATCAAGGAAACCTACACGGACGAAGCGCTGGAGCGGATGCGGGACAATTGCGATTCCCTGCGGGATCTGGCAATCATCGACCTGCTGGCATCCTCGGGAATGCGTGTCGGAGAACTGGTAGCACTCAACCGCGATGATATCAACTTCAACGAGCGGGAGTGCGTGGTGTTCGGCAAAGGCAATAAGGAGCGTTTGGTATACTTCGATGCCAGAACGAAAATTCACTTGCAGAACTACCTCGACAACCGCACAGATGGAAATCCAGCCCTTTTCGTTACGCTACGCGCCCCATACAACCGATTACAGATCGGCGGTGTGGAGATGCGACTGCGACAACTGGGCAGACGGTTATCTATACCGAAGGTGCATCCGCATAAGTTCCGACGAACACTGGCAACATCTGCGATAGACAAAGGAATGCCGATTGAGCAGGTGCAGCAGTTACTTGGTCACCAGAAGATTGACACAACCATGCATTACGCCATGGTGAAACAACAAAATGTAAAGCTGGCACATAGAAAATACATCGGATAGGACGGTACGATTATGAACGAAACACGGATCATGACGATCGGAGAGGTCTGCGCAACCATCTCTGATACATACCGAGCAAAAGCAGACGAAGTGACACTAATAAACACTTCCGATGTTTTGGAGGGCAAGGTGCTTAATCATGAACGCGTCCCCAATAAAGAATTAAAGGGACAGTTCAAAAAAACATTTAAGAAAAACGATATTCTGTACAGCGAAATCCGCCCGCAAAACAAGCGGTTCGCTTTTGTCGATTTTGAACCTGTGGATTATATCGCATCAACAAAACTCATGGTACTTCGAGCAGATACATCCAAAGTACTGCCGATGTACTTGTATTATTACCTTAAAAGTGCGCCGGTAATAGCAGAGTTGCAGATGCTGGCAGAAACTAGGTCTGGCACTTTCCCGCAAATAACTTTTACGGAGCTTTCGAATCTGACAATTCCCGTGCCAAGCATTTCAGAGCAGGAAGCGATTGTTGCAACGATCAAATGTATGGAAGATAGAATTGATTGCAACGCAAAGATAAACGATAATTTACAGCAGCAAGCAATGGCGCTATATGCTTCGATGTTCCTTGACAATCCTGCGCTTGAAAGCACAGCAGGAACGCTTAAGAACATTGCCGATATCACGATGGGACAGTCTCCCAGCGGATCCAGCTATAACGAAGACGGCAATGGTGAAGTTTTTTACCAAGGTCGTGCCGAATTCGGTTATCGTTTCCCGACGCGTCGCCTCTACACAATCGAGCCAAAGCGTATGGCAGAAGCTGGGGATGTGCTTTTAAGTGTACGCGCACCTGTTGGTGATTTGAATGTGGCATACGAGCGATGCTGCATTGGTCGTGGATTGGGAGCAATTCACAGTCGCAACGGATACCAGTCTTTTGTGCTGTATACCATGTTCGCGCTGCGCCCGCAGTTGGATATTTACAACGGCGAAGGTACCGTATTCGGCTCGATCAACCGCAGTGCGCTTAACGATATGCCGATCGATATTCCCTCTGAAGACGCAATTGCTGAATTTGAAGCAATTGCGCGTCCGATGGACGATATGATCCGCTCCAATTATGAAGAAAACTGTCGTTTGCAGGAACTACGAGACTCCCTGTTACCACGCCTTATGAGCGGTGAGGTCGATGTATCCGACATCGATATTTAAGCCGCTAAATTATCGTTTACGCGATTACCACAAACAAAAATCACCGGCAGGATAGCTGCCGAAGGAGGCATCACTATGCATTTCACAGAGGATATGTTCGAGCAGGCAGTCATAGAGCTGTTCGAAAATATGGGTTACACCCACATCTACGCCCCAGACATGGAGCGTGATTATTCCAGCCCTCTGCTGGATTCTCTCCTCATGGACAGTCTCGTGAAGCTGAATAAAGGATTGCCTCTGGATGCGATCACAGAAGCAATAAATAAGCTTCGCAATTTTGACACAGGCAGTCTGCTGCAGAAGAACATGCAGTTCATGGACTACCTGCAGAACGGCATACAGGTCAGATATTTCGTGAAGGGTGAAGAACGCACATCGATCGTGTATCTGATCGACTACAAGACCGTAGCCAATAACAGCTTTTATGTGGTCAATCAGTTTACATACATCGAAAACGGGAACAATCGCCGCCCCGATATTATCCTGTTTATCAACGGTCTGCCGCTGGTGCTTATGGAGCTGAAAAGCCCGTCCAAGGATGAGGTTAACGCAGAGAATGCATACAACCAAATCCGCAACTACATGCAGGACATTCCCTCCATTTTCAATTACAACGCCATCTGCGTGATCAGTGACCTCACCACAAACAAGGCAGGCACCATCACCTCTGGCCTCGACCGATTCATGGAGTGGAAAACCAAAGACGGCAGCTACGAAAATACCGCATACGCACAGTTTGACACCTTCTATGAAGGCATGTTCGACAGAGCGCGTTTGCTGGACATTATCAAGAACTTCATCTGCTTCTCCGTGGAGCAGGCCAAGGCATTCAAGATACTGGCTGGATACCACCAGTACTTCGCAGTACGCAAGGCAGTAGAAAAAGCCAAGATCGCTACCAAGACCGATGGTAAAGGCGGCGTGTTCTGGCATACACAGGGCAGCGGAAAATCGTTGTCCATGGTCTTCTATGCCCACCTGCTGCAGGAGGCGCTGGATAGCCCCACCATCGTGGTCATGACGGACAGAATTGACCTCGACGATCAGCTGTACTCCCAGTTCTCCAAGTGCGCCGCATTCCTGCGCCAGACACCGGTGCAGGCAGAAAGCAAGGTGCATCTGAAGGAACTGTTAGACGGCAGAACCGCCAATGGCATTATCTTCACCACCATGTTTAAGTTTGAGGAACGCGAGGAACCGCTGTCCACCCGACGCAACATCGTGGTAATGGCAGACGAAGCTCATCGCGGCCAGTACGGCATGGATGAGCGCGTGGTCATGAGCGAAAATGAGCAGGGCGAAACCGAAGCCAGAATCGTGGTCGGTAACGCTCGTATCATCCGCGATGCCCTTCCCAACGCAACATTCATCGGATTTACAGGTACGCCTGTATCCTCCAAAGACCGCAACACTCGTGAGGTGTTCGGTGAGTACATCGACATTTACGATATGACGCAGGCTGTGGAAGACGGCGCAACGCGTCCCGTTTACTATGAGAGTCGCGTCATCCACCTCAAGTTGGATGAAAATACGCTGGCGCTGATCGACTCCACTTATGACATACTGGAGCAACAGGCCGACGCAGCGACGATCGATAAGAGCAAAAAGATGATGGGTCAGATGGAAAGCGTCCTCGGCGCAGACTCCACGATCACATCACTGGTGGATGATATCGTCACCCACTACGAAAGCAACCGCGCAAATCTGCTGACAGGTAAAGCGATGATCGTGGCATATTCCCGCCCGATCGCCATGAAGATTTACCGCAAGCTGATGGAGGTCAGACCCGGCTGGAAGGAAAAGGTCGGTGTCGTTATGACCAGCGGCAACAATGACCCCGAAGACTGGAAAGAGATCATCGGCACCAAGCACCACAAAGAAGAACTGGCTCGTAAGTTCAAAGACAACGATGACCCCATGAAGATCGCCATCGTCGTCGACATGTGGCTCACCGGCTTCGATGTTCCCTCCATGCACACCATGTATGTGTACAAGCCCATGCATGGATACAACCTCATGCAGGCCATCGCCCGCGTCAACCGCGTTTTCAAAGATAAGGAAGGCGGTCTCGTTGTTGACTATGTCGGCATCGCTGGTGCATTGAAGGCCGCAATGAATGAGTACACTGCCCGTGACCGTGCGAAATACGGTGACATGGATATCGCAAAGACCGCATATCCGAAGTTCAAAGAAAAACTGCAGGTGTGCCGTGACCTGTTCCACGGATTCGATTACAGTGGATTCATCGGCGGCAGCCCCCTCACTATGGCCAAGCTGATCGCAGACGGCGCGAACTTCGTGCTGGATCCCAAGTCGCAGGATCGCAAGGATCTGTTTTTGAAGGAAGCCATGCTGACGAAGCAGTCGATGTCCCTGTGTTCCAGTATGACCAATGAGCAGGAGCGCCGCGAGGCAGCGTATTTTGAAGCGGTGCGCTCCACGGTTATCAAACTGACCTATGGCGGCAACGGTGGCAAGCCCATGTCGCTGACAGAGATCAACGCACAGATCAACGAACTGCTGAAGGCCAGCGTCCAGAGCGAAGGTGTTATCAGCTTGTTCGATAGTCGCAAGGTCGGAGAAAACTTCTCCCTGTTCGATCCTGCGGTGCTGGAGGAAATCTCCAACATGAAGCAGAAGAACATCGCGGTGGAGATTTTGAAGAAACTGCTTGCCGAGCAGGTGTCGCTGTACAAGCGCACCAATGTGGTGCAGTCGTCCAAGTTTTCCGAAATGATCACACGCATCATGAACGCTTACTATAACGGTCACATCAGCAACGATGAGGTTATCAAGGAGTTGCTGGAAGCAGCAGAGCTGATCGCCAAGGCGCACCAAGCTGGTGATGCGCTGGGACTGACGCAGGAGGAACTGGCGTTCTACGATGCACTGACCAGACCGCAGGCAATCAAGGATTTCTATGAAAATGAAACCCTCGTGGCCATGACCCGCGAACTGACTGAAATGCTCCGCAAAAACCGCACGATCGACTGGCAGAAGAAAGAAACCGCCAGAGCGACTATGCGTAAGATGGTTAAGAGACTTCTGAAGAAGTACAAGTACCCGCCCGAGCAGTACGAAGATGCCATCGACACCGTTATCAGCCAGTGCGAAATGTGGACAGATAACTACGAACAGCAGTAAGAGGTAACCACATGGATGAAATCGCAAGAAGAAACGAAATAGTTAAGGTGATGACAACCACCGAACTGGCACCGATTGCGGTAAGCAATGAGATCGCCATTCAAAAAGGTACGAAGATTCCATTGTCGCGCGTTACGGCATTAGGCACTGGTCTTCAGCCGCTGGCGTCAGCTGTTCAGCAGGTCGTTAGCAAGGGACAGGCCGTAAGCGGATATTATAAGGTGACCATTCCTGCAGGAACGCAGTTGGCACAGTTCAAAGACGGCAGCGGATTCCTTGGTACTGCGCTGGATAGCAGCGGCATTGCGGGGCAGGCTCGCCTCAATCCGCTTATGTGCGATCCGACCATGTTCTATTCCGAGGTGCTTCGGGTATTCCCAGACTACTGGAAATGGGATAGGTGGCTGAAAGACAACGGCAACATACTTATGGCTATGATGGGTGAATAACAGAGAGGTGGTGCAATCAATGAAATCAGAATATGTAGCGTTAGAGGATCTCGTTAGAACGCGCTACGCAAGTGTGGCATGGACACATAAAATACAGGAAAAACAGGCTGAGATTTACGATAAAAGGTATCGTATTCTTGCTACAGTGAATATTTTTGCGGCGTCAATCACCTCTGCTGGGATATTTTCCTTGATATTCACAGACCAGACGTGGTTAAAGATTACATCAGCGGTGGTTTCGTTTGTAACAATATTTATCAGCGCCCTGCTCAAGTCATTTGATCTGCAAAGCATGGCAAAGGCAAATAAGGCAACAGCAACAAAGCTAGTTGAGTTGCGCGACGAACTACAAACGCTCATTCTTAAAATCAAGATGAGGGAGCAGCCTGTGTGTTCTCTTACAGATGAATTTGAGGCACTGCAGAAGCGCGTGCATGTTGTTTATTCCGACGCACCTAAAACAACAGATGCCGCAGTGAAAATGGCCGAGGAAGCGCTGAAAATCAATGGTGACAACACCTTCACTGACAAAGAAATCGATATGATGCTACCAGACACTTTGAAACGGAGGGAGAAAGATGAGTAGTTATGTGACAAAACACGGTGAAACAATTCCATCAAACATGAGGTCACTGATATCCACACGATATCAAACTGTCACTCGTGCCGTAAATGTAGAGTTTTGGAACTCATCAAGCAATAGCGCACATAGCCTTTACGTTGGTTCTTATGGTCGTGGAACAGCGATTGATACCAGTGATATTGATATCTTGGTCGAAGTACCCGAGTCAAATTATCGTAGATACGACACGCTAAAAGGTAACGGACAGTCACGTTTATTGCAGGCAGTCAGAAATGCGCTTTTATCCTCTTATCCAAGAACAGATATTCGTGCTGATGGACAGGTTGTAAAGGTGCTGTTTTCAGACGGAATGAAAATGGAGGTGCTGCCCGCTTTCCGTAAGCCGTCATATATAAGCACTATGGACGAATATACGTATCCAGACACGAACAACGGTGGTTGTTGGCTATCGACTAATCCAAAGGCTGAGCAGGAAGCTTTACGCTTAAAAAACAACACAAGTTTCGGACTGCTTTTTGACACCTGCAAGCACATCAGATTTATCAGAGATAATTACTTCAGCAGCTATCATCTATCTGGTATTGTGATTGATAGTTTTGTATTCAATGCGATCAGCGGATGGCAATGGACACAGGACGGCGATTCATCCAGCACTGCTTTAGGAACATATGAGGAATCATTACTGCAAAAATACTATACCATCTTCCCCTCAAAATACTATGCAACAATACAGGCACCGGGGAGCAATCAAACAATAGATGCATCCAACAGTGTAGAATGCCTTGAAAAAGTGCTTCGATTCATGGCCAAATAAGTCGCATAATGGAGGCGCAATATGATTAGTTTAGGGCAACTAAAGGAAATAAAGGATCTCCGCGAAGTATGGCCGCATGAAGCACTGGATTTCACTCCATGGTTGGCAGAAGAAAAAAATCTGGCACTGCTGGCAGATGCAGTCGGTTTGGAGATCACCGTGGATGAAACCGAATCCAAGGTTGGTGATTTCAATGTTGATATTTACGCAATCGAGACTGGTACAGAGCGCAGAATTATTATCGAAAATCAGTTGGAGGATACCAACCACGATCACCTAGGCAAGCTGATTACATACGCATCCGGCAAAGGTGCAGATATCGTAATATGGATTGTAAAACGCGCCAGAGAGGAACACCGTGCAGCCATCGAATGGTTGAACAACCATACGGATGAAAACATCAGTTTCTTCCTTATCGAAATCAAACTGTACAAGATCGGCAATTCTGACCCCGCTGTCAAGTTTGAGATTATCGAAAAGCCCAACGACTGGACGAAGGAAGTGAAGAAGCAAAGTACCAATGCTCCCGCGCAGCAATTCCGTCTGGAGTACTGGACAGCTTTCAATGAGTACGCCTTCACCAAGGCTGCGTTTGCAAAGAACTTCAAAAAGCGTAAGCCGGGTACGGATCACTGGATGACATTGAGTCTTGGATCGTCGGCGTACCACTTGGATATTCTGACGCTGAAGAACCGCAACGCAGTGTCCGTGGAACTTTACATCAGCGATGATAAGGCGATATTCCAGCAGCTGTTCCAGCATAAGGATGAAATCGAAGCAGAAATTGGTTTTGCACTGGATTGGCGTGAACTCCCCGATAAGAAGGCCAGCCGAATTCTCATTGAAAAGCCTGTAAATCTGGATGATCATGATGAATGGCACAGCCAGTTCGACTGGATCATCGATACATGTATCAAGTTCAAGAAGGCATTTAAAAAGTTCATCTAATTGTTAAAGCTCCGGCGGCCATAGCAGCTGTCGGAGCTTTTATCATAGAACAAAAACAGTTTGAACACCCTTGCGGGCAGCATAGTCGACGGTGTTTTTCGTGCCGCCCTTCTCACCTGTGTAGGCAGCGATCAGACGCGCCGAGCGGTCGACCATCCATTCGTTTCGGATTTGGTAGCAGCCACGGTGGTAGTGTTCGCAGACATACTTTACAAGATCGGCAGCAGCCAAGGCATCGTGGTAGCACTGCTTCCAGTCATCATCCCAGCTGCGCTCAAATCCCTCATAAGGAACAGCAGCAATAAGATGAATTGGGTGTCCCTCTGCTTTCAAGCGTAGGACGATTTCGGCAGCCCAGATATCAACACCCCACGCCATGCCGGAGATGAATGTGACAAATCCTTCGTCGATGGCTTCGCGGATTTTCGCTTCCAGCGCCGCGATCACGACGGATTCGGGCTGGTGGAGCTTATGAGGCCGATGGCCAGTAAAGCAAGCGCGATGCAAGCGCAGTTCAGATTCGGTTGGCATAGGATCACCCCTTCAAGAAATGGCTATAAAGTATCACCAAAACTTGTGATACGACTTCCACCTCTCTACTCTAACGGTATCACCAAGAATGGGGATATAATATAGTAAAGGAATGAGGTGGTTTTGTGGACATTACAAAGCGGCTGCAGGAGCTGCAGCGTCGTTATGGCTGGACTGATTACAAAATCGCCAAGGAAGCTGGACTTTCACCTAATACGGTTTCAAATATTTATCGCAGAGGCAATACACCCAGCATGGTAACGCTGGAGGCACTGTGCAAGGCATTCAACATTACGATGGCGCAGTTTTTCGCAGAGGGCGATATGGTGGAGATAACACCCGAACTGCGAGAACTTTTCGATAGATGGACTGCTCTCTCGGATGAGCAGAAAGCAGCACTTTGGCAGATCATAAAGACATACGAATAACAAGGAATAAGGGCTTCGGCCCTTATTTTTTTATCCCCAATAGAGCAAGAAATGGTGATAGCTATCACCATATTATAACATTGCTCGATGAAACATACAAGACCCTAATATGAACCGTGGTGATTACAAAGTGCATTATACTAAAATTTCCGTCGGCACAGTGTGGTCATTATTGTATCCTCGGCAAAGAGTAACAAAATCGTTCATCTTTCCTTCGGAGCGTCACGAATTGCGTAAACCCCCTTGACCAGTGAACGGGGCGTGAGTATAATAAAAACTGTAAATGGAACATTTGTTCAAGATAGCCCCAAAGGAGGCAAGCATATGCGTACAAAGAATCCCGAGACTTTCAAAGCGATTGAGGAATTCGTAAATGAGTACACTGAGAAACACGGTGTATCACCCACGGTGCGTGAGATCCACGCAGGCATCGGCTTGGCAGTCGGTACCGTTTCCCGCTACCTGTCCTTCATGCGGGAGAATGGAATGATCGACTATAATGGTTGTCGCAACATTACCACTCGTGAGGCGAAAATCACCAAGCGCGAAACCACCAGAGTCCCCGTTCTGGGTGCCGTTTCCTGTGGTGTCCCGAAATTCGCAGAGGAAAACATCGAGGAATATGTACGACTGCCTGTTGCGCTGTTCGGCAAGGGCGACTTTTTCATCCTTCGAGCCAACGGTGATTCAATGATCGAAGCCAACATCGATGACGGCGACCTCGTCGTGATCAAGCAGCAAAACTACGCTGAACCCGGCCAGATCGTTGTTGCGCTCATGGATGACGAAGCGACGCTCAAGCGCTACTACCCCGAACCCGAAAAACGCAGGGTGCGTCTCCACCCCGAAAACAGTACCATGCGAGACATCATCGTGAAGGATTGCATTATACAAGGCGTGGCTGTGAAGGTGCTGAAGGACTTGGTTTGACCCATTTGCAGAAAGCGAGGTAATTATGAAATCATACGATGCCAAATGCCCGATTTGTGGCACAATCAATCATAATCTCTACCTTGAGGAAACTCACGGATGGATGGAATGCGAACACTGCCAGCAGACCGTGCAGGTAATGAAGTTCGCAGCAGATAAGAAAGTACCTCTCTACACCCCCCAACAGCTGGTTGCCTGCTTCGCTGCAGTGACTTGAACGGCGGTGTAAATCACAAAGGAGTTGCAGCGAATGAATAGAGTGGAAGACTGGGTTCCATTCTCATGGCATTGTGTCAACTGCGGAAATATAGTCACCGGCTTTCGTAACAGCCGAGGCGATATCAAGGTTGAATGCAAAAGATGTCAAACAGCCATGATACGAACCCTAAAGACCCCGAAGCACGACATCATTAAGGTGTACGCGCCAGAGGGCATGGAGCGAATACAAAACTGAATAGCGATACTGGTGAGCAGACGGTTTGGCGGCATTGGGCGTAAGACCACTACCAAGTCACCCACCAGAATTGTCTTGAAAAGCTACGCGACGGAGCGGCAACAGGAGTAACATCCGACAGTCATAAGACCGTGTCCAGATCAATAGCAGCGATGATTGAAAGATAAAGCCATCGACAAGGCAGTTACTATCCTACGGGATAGGACTGTTTTGTCGGTGGCTTTTTTGTTGCCCAAAACGGCAGAAAATTTTTTCGAAAAACTTTTTTGAAGTGGCAATTAGGTTGCCAGTTCGTTTTTTACCATTTAACCAGCAAGAGACGAAAGGAGGTGCAGAACATGCAGAGCGCGTTAGATCGCAGACAGATGATACTGGAAGCGCTGAGCGACAGACGGCAAGAAACCGTTGAGAACTTGGCGGCAGAGTTCGGTGTCAGCAAACGCACCATTCGATATGACATTGAAATACTCGGCTGTTCTGCACCCATCTACACAGTGCAAGGTGGCGGCGGTGGCATCCGTGTCGCGGACGGATGGTATGTAGGCCGTCGATACCTTCGCAGTGAGCAGGAGCAGCTGTTGCGTGAACTGATGGACGGACTGCAGCCGGATCAGCAGAAAACCATGCAGAGCATCCTTTCAGCTTTTGCTATGCCAAAGGTAAAGGAGTCAAAGAATTGAACGCAGTAAGAGACGGAAACCACATTCGCATCTACAACGCCTTCATGATCAAAGAGAGCATCAAAGAAATTGACGGCAGATTTTATGACGCAGATGACAAAGCGTGGTTGGTACCGTTCAGCAAAGAAAACGCTGCGCTGCTTGGGCTTCTGGGTGTGACGCTGGGAGACGGCCTCATGGATGCCGACGATCAGCAGGAGCAGCACGAACCCGAAGAACCGCTCATTCCGATGCCGATCAAGGCAACGCCTTATCAGCACCAGATCAGAGCGTACAACTTCGCGCTTCGGCTCTTCGGGATCGGAGGTGCCGTATGACAGTCAAATGTGACCAGTGCGGCAAGGTCATTAACCGCAGCCAGCCCAGAGACCACAACTTTTGTTGCGTGGAGTGCCGAAATCGCTGGAACAGCCAGCATGTAGATTACGCAGCATTATCACGCGGCCACAGAGCGCAGCACCTCACGGAGCTGAACAAAGAACGCAATCCCCACTGTCGCGTCGCAGAACGCGGCAAGCCCAATTCCAAAAAAGCCCGCAGGATCGCAGAGGAATACCTCGGCAGGCCACTGCAGGTAGGAGAAGTCGTTCACCACATGAACGGCGACGCAACGAACAACGATACCAGCAACCTGCTCATCATGACGGACAGAGAGCATAAACAGCTTCACATGTTCTTGGCCATGGAGCAGATGGAAGGCGGTGACGGCGATGCAGAGTAAAGGATGCGCCTATCTCATGGATATGGGTACCGGCAAGACGATCACCACGATTGCGGTGGCGGGTACGCTGTTCAACACCCGCAACATCAAGAGACTGCTGGTCGTTTCTCCGAAATCCATCGTGCAGGTCTGGCAGCAGGAGTTCGATAAGTTTGCGGCATTCCCATTTTCCATCGCAGTGCTGGATGGTGACGGTAACAAGAAAATCGACACTATTCGACATATGGACAGCTTCGGGCTGGCGGTAATCGTGGTCAACTACGAAAGCTGCTGGCGACTGGAGGCAGAAATCGCGCGATGGAAGCCCGACATGATCGTCTGCGATGAAAGCAGCAAGATCAAGAATCCGCAGGCCAAATGCTCCAAAGCGTTGCACCGGCTCGGCAAGGCCAGCAGGTACAACCTCATTCTGACCGGCACACCGATCACCAATAGCCCGCTGGACTTTTTCAGCCAGTATAAATTCCTCGACGAAAGCATCTTCGGCAGCACCTTTTACGGATTCCGCAGCAAGTATGCCATTCTCGGTGGATACCAGAATCACCAGATCATCGGATACAAGCATCTGGCAGAACTGGTAGAGCTGGCGCACAGCGTGGCGTTCCGCATTCGCATTGATGAAGCGGTAGAGCTGCCCGAATTTGTGGAGGAAATCCGACCCGTCAAGCTTGAGAAAAAAGCACAGCAGATCTACGACGGCATCGATAAGGACAGCTTCGCAGAACTGATGAGCGGTGAAGTTACAGCGCGAAATGTGCTGACCCGACTGCTCCGACTCTCCCAGTGTACTGGCGGATTCATTCGTGATGATGAAGGCGGCGTGGTACAGGAGGTCAGTAAAGCAAAGCTGGAGGCGCTGGAAGACATCATCGACGAATGCATGGAACAAGACAAAAAGGTCGTTGTCTTCGCTCGCTTTGTGCCAGAGATCGACAGCATCGCAAAAATGCTGCATAAGAAGAAAATCGGGTACGCGCTGATCAAAGGCGATGTAACCGATCGCGCCGAGCAGGTGGATGCATTCCAGAACGACCCCGACACCAAAGTGTTCATTGGCCAGCTGCAGACCACAGGCATGGGACTGACGCTGACGGCAGGCACCGTGGCGGTGTACTACTCACTGGATTTCAGCTATGCGAACTATGAACAGTCGCGGGCGCGTATCCGCAGGATCGGACAAACCAAGCGCGGGGTGTATATCCACCTCGTATGCAAAGATACCATCGACGAAAAGGTCATGGCAGCACTGAAGCAAAAAGCCGATGTTTCCAAACTACTCGTCGACGATTACAAAAAACTCATCGGAGGATAACGATATGGAAGAAAAACGCATGTTAGAACTGGCCGACAGGCTGGTAGAACTCAAGGAAAGCAAGGCTGCAACGGAGGCGCAGCTCTCTGCTATCAACGGTGACATCGAAGCTGTACAGGAACAGCTGGTCGCCATTATGACCGAGCAGGAATGCAGCGGATTCAAGCGCGGCAATAAGAACTTCAGCTTGGTGGTGACAGCGCTGCCCTCTCCCGTGGTGGAGTGCAAGGCAGAACTTTGGGAGGTCATGAAGGCCAACGGCTACGAAGGCCTCTTCACCATCAACAGCCGTACTTTGCAGAGTACGGTTAAGGAACTCATCGAAGCAAACGATGGCGTCCTTCCCGATTGGCTCGACGGGTTAATGAGAGTCGCAGAAAAAGCAACCGTACGCGTAACCAAATCTACGAAATAAGGAGAAACAGCAGATATGAGCAACGAAATGATCATTAAGGAAAACGGCGGCTACCTCGCCGCAGCAATTAACCTCGCTGACCTGTTCAGTGAAGAAATGGACGGACTGACTCCGACCTTCGACCGCATTAAGATTCCCGCAGGCGGTGGTATCAGCTACGAAGTGCCGGGCGACGATCCCAGCAACCCCGACTCCGTCAAGGAGTTTAAAGCGGTTATCCTGTACCACCATCCCATCCACAGCTACTACAAGGAAAAGTTCACTGGCGGCAACAACCCTCCCGATTGCGGCAGTATGGACGGCAAGATCGGCGTTGTGGCAGAGACCGGTGAATGCAAGAACTGCGGCAGCTGTCCATATGCCAAATTCGGCAGCGGTGATAACGGCGGCATGGCTTGCAAGCAAAAGCGCCGGGTGTACATCCTTCGAGAGGGTGAAATTCTTCCCGTCATTCTTACCGTTCCCACCGGATCGCTAAAGGAGTTCACAAAGTATGTGACTCGACTGCTCCAGAAAGGTAAAAAGACCAACAGTGTGGTCACTAAGTTTACGTTGAAGAAGGTGCAGAACAGCACCGGAATCACCTTCTCACAGGTGGTCTGCAGCGTGGATCGCACACTGAGTCCCGATGAGCAGCAGAACATCAATGCCATGAGCGAACAGGTCAAGTCATTTGCGGGCCACGTTGCTATCACCGATGCGGAATAAGATGCGGATTGGGGCGGCGGTATGCTGCCGCCCCGTTCCTTGATACAGGAGGACACTATGCAAGATTACAAGACAATTAGAAGCGTCGAAGAAATCGACGCATATATCGGCAATGCAACCATCGTCGCATTTGACTTTGAAACAGCAGCAACCGATGAATACAGAGACGAAGATATGAGCGCACTGGACGCACACAAAGCGGATATCGCTGGCATTTCCGTTTCCGTTGCGGCAGGTACCGCACGATACATCCCGCTCCGACATCGCGTCGGCCAGAATGCAGATGAGGAAACGGTCATGGCATACCTGCGTTTCAGACTGTTCAACAGCAGTAGGATCGTAAAGATCGCCCACAACCTCTCATTTGAAGCAATGTTCCTGTACAAGTACGGCATCGTGATACAGGAGCCGGTATACGACACGATCGTGGCAGCGCAGCTGACGCTGAAGAATGATTATGAGTTCCGTGACCTTTCGGACAGCGGTCTGAAAACACTGGTGCCGTACCTTTACGGCGTGACGCTTCCCACCTTCGAAGAAGTGGTCAAGAGCAAATTCTTCGATGAACTGGATCCAGACGAATGGAACACCTGCAGATATGCCTGCGCGGACAGCGACTGGACACTGCAGCTGTATCACACCTTCAACGAATGGTTTGACTACAACATTCCCCGCCACCGTTTCATCTGCGAGGAAATCGAAAGCCCCACTGCGGTGTACACCGGCATGATGAAATACAACGGTGTCGGCGTGGATTCAGCGCTCATGGAGAAAAAGAAGCAGGAAGCCGAGCAGAAGATCATGGAGCTGCGTGAAAAGGTACTCATGGTGACCGGCGATATCGACATCGGCACCAACTGCAGCACAGCAGCGTTCAAGGCGTTTCTGTATAAAACAGAAGGTCTTCCCGTGCTGAAGACAACGGCAAAGTTCCAAGATGCCGCCGACGATCAAGCGATTCAGCTGCTCATGGCATACTGCAAAAAGGCGCGTCCCGAACTGGTACCGTTCTTTGAGACGGTGCAGGAGCTTCGCAAATGGACGAAGATCAAAAGCACCTACATCGACGGATACCAGAAATGCATCAACACGGCCACAGGCAGAATCCACCCCAACCTCATGCCGATGGGTACTGACACAGGCCGCTTCGCAGCCAATAAACCCAACTTACAGAACATGCCTCGCAAAGGTGGCGACCCGATCGGTGTCAGACAGTTCATCGTGGCAACACCCGGCAGCAAATTCCTCGACTTTGACTTCTCGCAGATTGAGCTGCGCGTGGGCGCATTCTACTGCAGAGATGAAAAGATGATGGAAACATACCGCAGCGGCGGCGACATCCACGCCCAGACCACATCGGTCATTTTCAATATCCCGATCAGTGAGGCTGTGGATAAGGACAACCCCGATTATAAAGAGCGCCGCACCATCGCCAAGAATGTGAACTTCGGAACATTCTACGGTCTGTTCCCCAGAGGACTGCAGCAGACGCTGAAGTTCAAGGCAGGTTTGGACAAACCCGTCTCGGACTGCGAGGCAATCATCGCAAACTTGAAGGCAGGTTATCCAGCGCTGACCGATTGGCAGCAGGCCACGATCAGCAGAGCGCGTATGGACGGATACACCGAAACCTCTTTCGGCAGACGCAGATACCTTCCCAATATCAATAATCGTGCCGACTGGGGCAAGCGCAGTTTCGCTGAACGCTGCAGCATGAACACCCCCATCCAAGGCACAGCAGCAGAAATTCTGAAGCTGGCCATGAAGAAGCTGATCGCAGAGCTGGCGACTCGTCCGTACATTCGCCCCATCCTGCAGATTCACGATGAATTGCTGTTCGAGGTGGATGAAGGACACGAAGACGAAGCAATCCGCGTCATTCGCGCGGCCATGGAAGCGCAGCCTTTTGGAGAATTCGATATCCCGATCGTGGCAGAGGGTGAACACGGATACTGCTTCGGTAAGTTGGAAGGTCTGGAGGTGGAATGATGTACTTGCCCTACGATTATTACCGCAACAGCGAGAAGTATGCGGACCCCACAGCTGGCGAAGCGATGATGAATATCATGCTGGAGCAGAAAAAACAACAGGAAGAACAGAAAAGGCGAATGTATGAAAGAATACATCGCCCCAAGGTGTACATCGTTTCCAAATATGCCGGAGACATTGAGGCAAACACGGCAGCAGCGATCCGATATTGTCGCTTTGCCATTGAACAAGGCTATATGCCAATTGCAAGCCACCTGCTATATCCGCAGATTTTAAATGACAACGATCCCGACGAGCGTGAGTTGGGGCTGATGTTTGGTATCGCGCTTCTTGCCAAGTGCAATGAGGTATGGTGCTTCGGGGATGAAAAATCAGCCGGTATGCTGCAGGAAATTAAAATTGCGCTGAAATTGAAGAAGCGACTGCGCTTCTTTTCAGTTGAACAGGAGGAATATAAATGAGACTATTGGATGAAGCTTTACGATACGCAGCAGCAGGCATTCCTGTGTTCCCGCTCCATTGGGTAAAACAGGATGGCAACTGTTCCTGCAGGCAGGGCGCGTTGTGTCAAGCCAAAGGCAAGCATCCGCGCATTAAAAACTGGAACGAAGAAGCAACAACCGATGCAGCAAAGATCAAGGCGTGGTGGGAAAAAGCTCCTTCGGCAAACATCGGCATTCCGATGGGTGAAAAAAGCGGCCTTGTAGCATTGGACGTAGATACGCGCCACGGTGGAGACAGTAGCCTTGCTTTGCTCGTTGATGAATTTGCAGCGCTGCCCAATACGATCACGGCGACGACTGGCGGTGGCGGCAAGCATTATATTTTCAAATACACAGAGGAATTAGCACTCAAGAATGTGGTGGGATTCCGTGACGGTCTCGACATCCGCACGCAGGGCGGCATGATTGTAGCAGCGCCCAGCATCCATCATAGCGGCAATCAGTACATGTGGGACAGCGGCAAATCTCCTTTTGAAATGCAGGCAGCGGACATGCCCGCTTGGCTTGTGGAGGAAATTCGCAAGGTCGGCACCAAGATCACAGTGAAAAAGAAGGCAACTGAACATACACCCCGCAAGAAGATCTCTGAGGGAAGTCGCAACAACCATCTAACATCACTGGCAGGTGCGCTGCGCCGCAAGGGTATCGGTGAAGATGGCATTGTGGCAACGCTCCGCGCCGAAAACCGAGACCGGCTCGACCCGCCACTGGACGATGAGACAGTGGTGGCGATTGCCAAGAGTATCACCCGCTATCAGCCCGAATCAGAAGACGTTGAGTACAAGCTGACGGATGTGGGTAATGCAGAGCGCTTTGCGGCTATGTTCAAGGATCAGGTGAAATACTGCGCCATCTACAAGAAATGGTTTATTTGGAACGGTAAGCGTTGGGAGCAGGATGACACCGGCAAGATTATCACATACGCTATTGAATGTGTCCGCAACATCATCCACGATGCAGATCTGCTTCCCGAGGGCGATAAGCGCAAGGCGCTGATCCAGCATTCACTGAAATCGGAATCCAGCGGCAAGCTCAAGGCACTTTTGGAAATCGCATCGGGTATGCCTGCAATCACAGTACGCAGTGAAGATCTGGATCAAAACCCATGGCTGCTGAACTGTCAGAACGGCACCATTGACCTGCGGACAGGAAAGCTGAAACCTCACGAACCCAAGGACTACATTACAAGGATCTGCGCTGCAGCATATAACCCCGACTGCGCTATCCCGCTTTGGACGCAGCTCATGGAAAAGATCACAGGCGGCGACAAAGAGTATATACGCTACATCCAGAAGGCGCTGGGATACGCATTGACCGGCGACATCTCCGAACAGGCAATCTTCATCCTGTACGGCACCGGCAGCAACGGCAAAAGTACGATGCTGAACATATTCGCAGCACTGCTGAACGGATACGCACAAAGCACATCCTCGGACACCTTTATGCAGAAAAAGAACGAGTCCGTCAATAACGACATTGCTCGGCTAAAGGGTGCGCGTTTCGTATCTGCAATTGAAATGGAGGAAGGCAAACGCATGGCAGAGTCGCTGATCAAATCCATGACTGGCGGCGACAAACTGGTGACGCGATTCCTATACGGTGAGTTCTTCGAGTATGTTCCGCAGTTCAAGGTTTTCCTTGCAGTGAACCATAAGCCCGACATTCGTGACACAACGAACTCCATTTGGCGACGCATCAAGATCATGGAGTTCAACAATACCTTCACCGAGCAGGAGAGGGACAAGAACTTCCCGACAAAGATCATGGCAAAAGAGTTGCCGGGTATTCTGGCATGGGCTGTGCAGGGCTGCTTAGACTGGCAGCAGAACGGTATCAACGCGCCAGACATCGTGGAAGCAGCGACACGCGCATATAAAGAGGAAATGGACTCATTCTCCCACTTCTTCAACGAATGCTGCGTAGTTCGTGAAGGTGCGAGAGTTTCCAACAAAATGCTTCGTGCAAAGTACGATGAGTGGTGTGCTGAGAACGGTGAGCGTGGCCTGACACAGAGACCGTTCAGCCGCAAACTACGGGAGCGCGGATACGATACCAGAAATAGCAGCCCCACCGGTACTGCCGAATGGCATGGGTTTACCCTGCGCGGTGAAGCCACACGGTTATAACACTACTGGGGTACTGTGGCTAACTGCGGCGATTTTGCGGAACTTTTTCTTATATCCTTTCTTACGCGACTTTTCAAGAAAAAGAACCAGTAAAGAGCAGTACCACAGTAAAAACATAAACCCCTTCCAAATGGTGTTTTTTGAAGGGGGTTTACGGGGGAAACAAAAATGAAGGAATCGCAGCTGATACAAAACATACGGAAATACCTCGCGACACTGCCGGAATGCTTCTTTTGGAAAGAGCATGGCGGTCAGTATGGCACCGCAGGTATTCCCGATATCATCGTCTGTTACAAAGGACGGTTTATCGCGCTGGAGGCAAAGGTCGGCAGAAATCAGCCGACCCGCCTGCAGGCAGCGACCATCGACCAGATCAGACGCGCTGGCGGCACTGCCTGTGTTGTCCGATCGGTGGATGAGGTCAAAGAAATAATGAACAACGCTTAAAATGCAACGAAGAATCGACGCCTCAAGAAAAATCCAATTTCGGAGGTTTCGGTTATGACACCCTATCAACTTTTGGCGAATGCCATTATCATACAGGCGGTTAAAGATTATCGCAACGCAAAACACCCTGCTACACGCAAAGAATTGGAGCGCTTCTTTCGGTCAGAGTGGTTCTCAATCCTTTCCAATTTGAACGGAGAGGTACTGCTTAAGCAGTTGCAGAAAGAGACGGTGAGGCGATGACCGCAAAAGAATACCTTTCGCAGGCGCTCCATCTGGATCACCGCATTGACAGCAAAATTGAGCAGATTGCATCCTTAAACACACTGGCCACCAAATGCACTTCTGCGATCACCGGCATGCCCCGCAATCCAAGCCCAAGCCAGTCCACCATGGCAGACGCGGTCTGTAAAATCATAGATTTGCAGGAGCTTCTGAAAAAAGACCTTTCTGCACTGGTGGATTTGAAACGGGAAATTATGGGCGTCATTAACGGCATCGAAAATGACGAATACAAGACGGTCTTGGAAAAGCGGTATTTATGCTTTCTTTCGTGGGAGCAGATAGCAGTAGATATGCACTACAGTATGGAGTACGCTTTCAAAATTCACAAAAAAGCACTGGAAAAAGTGCAAATTCCCGAAAGTGTACAGTAAAGTTCATAGAAGTACAGTTCGCTTCTGTGATATACTTATAATGGACAAGGAGAATACAGAAGGCCTCCACAGGGACATCCCTGCGGGGGCTTTTCTATTGGAAAAGAAAAGGACGTGATCACCCATGCCAAGGAAGCCAAAGACCCCATGCAGATACCCCGGCTGTCCAGAGCTATGTGAGGGATCATACTGTGAAAAGCATCAGCCCCTTATAGACCATGACTATAACACCCGTCACAGGGACAGAGAAGCCGGCCGCTTCTACTCCTCCGGCCGGTGGAGAAAGCTACGCGCGGCCAAGCTGTCCCGCAACCCCTTGTGCGAGGAATGTGCGCGGCAAGGCAGGACAACGGCTGCCACCATGGTCGACCATATAAAGCCGATCAAACAAGGTGGCCGTGCATTGGATATGGACAACCTGCAAAGTTTGTGTTGGAGCTGCCATAGTGCCAAATCCATCAAGGAAGGCAGTCGATTCGGTAAACGATGACGGTAGGGGCGGTCAAAATCTCTACAGGAATTTATTTCCGAAACGGGCGTGGGGTCACGCGCGAAAAATCGGGAAATCAAGAAGGGGTATAGCCCCATAAATCAAGTTTTTCGGGAAATCAAGTTTAAAAGGAGGTGTAGCACATGGCGAATGGTCATGGCGGCGCTCGACCCGGCGCAGGCCGCAAAAAAAAGGCGCTATCAGAAAAGCTGGTTGACGGCAACCCCGGAAAAGCGCCACTGACTAAAATTCAGTTTGGAATGCAGGACAATGGGCTTGCCGGTGAAGACATGCCTCCTATTGCAGAATACTTAACGCAGGTCACGAAGAACAGCAACCAGAACCTCACACCGCAGATTTACGCGGATACATGGAAATGGCTCAACGATCGTGGCTGCGCTCACCTCGTAAAGAAGGAACTGATCGAGCAGTACGCGCTGTATGTCACCCGATGGATACAATGCGAGGAAGGCATCAACCAGTACGGACTGTTGGCAAAGCATCCGACAACGCAGATGCCGATCGCCAGCCCCTATGTTTCCATGGGGCTGAACTTTTTAAAACAGGCCAATGTGCTGTGGCTGCAGATATACCAGATCGTCAAAGAGAACTGCGAAACCCCGCTGGGCGGCAGCAATCCCAATGACGATCTCATGGAACGGCTTTTGGGATAGTGAAGGTGCATATGGATATAGGACTCATCGACGTTGACAGCCACAATTTCCCAAACCTCTGCCTCATGAAGCTGGCGGCATACCATAAAGCACAGGGCGACCGCGTTGGATGGTACGATCACGACCGTCATTACGACATCGTATATCAGTCAAAGGTGTTCGATGACACTTATTCCAAAGATATTGATTTCGTTCCAAACGCGACGCAGGTCATCAAGGGCGGCACCGGCTACGGTCTGGACAACAGACTGCCAGACGCGGTAGAACACATCATGCCCGACTATTCGCTATATAGCATTACAGATAAAGCATACGGATTTTTGACGCGCGGATGCCCACGGCACTGCGCGTTTTGCCTTGTTGGCGATAAAGAAGGTCTACGCAGCCATAAGGTCGCAGACCTGTCAGAGTTCTGGAACGGACAGCCGAACATCGAACTACTCGACCCAAACCTGCTGGCGTGCAAAGACAGAATGGAGCTGTTGGATCAGCTGATCGACAGTCGCGCCATGGTGAACATCAACCAAGGCTTCGACATACGCCTCGCAAATGAGGAAGTCGCAGAAAAGCTGGGCAGGATGCGCGTCAAGCGAATCCATTTCGCGTGGGATAACCCGCAGCAGGATCTGACGGAATACTTCCGCAGATTTGCTCACAGCTATCGACGCAAAGCGTCCAGCAGCAAGGTGGTATACATACTCGTTAATTTCGATTCAACGATGGAAGAAAATCTGTACCGCATCTACACCGTGCGCGATCTGGGATATGACCCGTATGTGATGGTGTACGACAAACCAAACGCACCGCTCGAAATCAAGCATATGCAGCGGTGGGTTAACAACAAATTTGTATTCCGCAAGTGCAGGCGCTTCGAGGAATACAGAACAGGAGGATAACAAATGAACATTCAACAGGTATCCGTCGATAAGCTGAAGGCGGCGGCATACAACCCCCGCAAGCAGCTGAAACCCGGCGATACGGAATATGAAAAGCTCAAGCGCAGCATTACAGAGTTCGGCTATGTGGAGCCGGTCATCTGGAATAAGACCACCGGCAATGTGGTCGGCGGCCACCAGCGATTGCAGGTGCTGAAAGATCTCGGACACACCGAGGTCGCCTGCGTCATCGTGGAGCTGGACGAAAAGCGCGAAAAGGCGCTCAATGTAGCGCTGAACAAAATCCAAGGTGAATGGGATAAGGATAAGTTGGCGGCCTTGCTCACGGAGCTGGACGGCAGCGAATTCGATGTCACCCTCACAGGTTTTGAAGCGGCAGAGATCGACGAACTCATGAACGCGTTTTATTCCAAAGAAGCGGTGCAGGATGATTTCGATGTGGACGAAGAACACAAAGAGATCAAGGCCAAGGGTGCGATCACAAAGACCGGCGATATCTGGAAGCTGGGTGTTCACCGTCTCATGTGCGGCGACAGCACCAGCAGCGCTGACTTCGCAAAGCTCATGAACGGCAACAGAGCGCAGATGAGTGTAACCTCACCTCCCTACGGCGTAGGCAAGGATTACGAAACTAAGGGCATCGACCCGTGGTTTGATACCATGCGTCCCGTGATCGAAAACCTCACCAAATACGCAGGCATCGTCTGCTGGAACCTTGGCGACCTCTACTCCACCGGCACACAGTTCATCGAACCCACCAGCGTGTATAGCGTGGACATGTTCAGCAAGTGCGGATTCCGTCCCATTTGGATTCGCATTTGGAAAAAACAAGGCATGAACTTCGGTGTCGGACCCTATCACTTGGTTACCAACAAACCCGTGCAGCAGTACGAATACATCAGCGCATTCAGCCGCAACGGCGATGTGGAATACAACGATCAAGAGTACATGTGGCTGTCGGCCTTCGCAGGTCACGCATACAAGTTCGTAAAGCGACTGACCAAGGAGGAACGAAAGAACTGGGGCTACGCTGGCATCTGGGAGATGAACACAGTACGCGCCAATAAGGATCACCCGGCCATGTTCCCTGTGGAGCTGCCGTGGCGATGCATCAAAATGCACTCCGATCGCGGTGACATCGTGGTCGAACCTTTCAGTGGCAGCGGTACCACCATCATTGCATGTGAGCAGTCGGAGCGCGTCTGCTATGCAATGGAGCGCAGCCCCGAATATTGCGACCTTGCGGTAAAACGCTGGGAACAGTTTACTGGGCAGAAGGCTGAGAGGATCACCTCGGATGGCCAAGGTTGAGAAGCAGGAACTGTATCGCTTACAAGCGCTCCCGCTCGATGAGAAAATAGCCATCGCGCAGAAGGCAATCCGCGAGTTCGTGGAACACTTCGGCGTCGATGGCATTTATATTTCGTTCAGCGGCGGCAAAGACAGCACCGTGCTGATACACCTATGTCGCCAGCTATACCCAGACCTCGTCGGGCTGTACAGCGACACAGGATTGGAGTTCCCAGAGATACGCGACTTCGTTCAGACCTTCGATAATATCACAATCGTCACTCCGAAGATGCACCACAGAGAGATGCTGAAAAAGTGCGGATACCCTGTGGTGTCAAAGGAGCAGGCCGAATGGATATACCGCATCCGCAGCGGCACCAGCAGCGGCGCAATACAAAAAGCGTTTTACGGAATGAACCTCGACGGCACACCCACCCGCTTCAAGTTATCGGAGCAATGGAAATACCTGCTGAATGCACCGTTCAACATCGGGTCTGGCTGTTGCAAAGAAATGAAGCTCAAGCCCATCGCAGAATATGTAAAGAAGACCGGCCGCGTCCCGATCATGGGAACAACGGCATCAGAGTCAGCACTCCGCGCTCAGAAATTCCTGCAGTACGGATTTTATAATCTGGAAGGTAAAAAAGCGCAATGCACCCCCATGAGCATCTGGACAGACGACGATGTGTGGGAATACATCCACCGCTTCAACCTTCCGTACTGCAAGATATATGACATGGGCTACGATCGCACCGGCTGCGTGTTCTGCATGTTCGGAGCGCATCTGGATAAGGAGCCAAACCGTTTCCAGAAGCTGCAGCGTACACATCCAGACTTGTGGCGGTACTGCATGAAGCCATATGACGATGGTGGATTAGGACTACGCGAGGTGCTGGAATTCATGGGCATACCATACGAGAACTACTTACTGGAGGAAGAATAACATGTTTGAAAAAGTAAATCCCGCGCACCCCGATAAGATCGCAGATCGCATCGCAGGAGCGCTCGTAGACTTGGCATACACACAGGAAAAGAACCCGAAGATCGCCGTGGAGGTATTGATCGGACACGGCATCTGCCATATCGTCACCGAGACTTCCACCCACTTGGCGCTGGAGGATGTGCAGGAAATCGTCAGCAGGATCGCAGGCGACGGCGTCGCAATCGATTACCAAGAAGCCGAGCAGGATCCCATTTTGGCTGGCAACCAGTCAAAGAAAATCCGCTGTGGTGACAACGGCATCTTCCGTGGTGTACCTGTAACCGATGAGCAGCGCAGGCTGTCCGATATCGCCCGTATCATTTACGGCCAGTATCAGTGCGACGGCAAATACATCGCAGACGGCAGCAGACTCATCATCTGCCAGAGCAACGCGGTGGATACTGACCTCGCAGCGTTATATCCCGACGCAGAGATCAACCCGCTGGGCTACTGGACAGGCGGCACCAATGTGGACAGCGGCGCAACCAACCGCAAGCTGGGATCGGATATGGCTGACTCCGTCACAGGCGGCGGCCTGCATGGCAAGGACTTGTCCAAGGCCGATGTGTCCGTAAACATTTACGCTTGGCTCAAGGCGCAGGAATACGGCGTACCCGTGGAACTGTGCTGCGCCATCGGTGATGACACGATCGACGGCAGACCATACTCGGAGATCGTGAGAATCGCTCGTGAGTACATCCGTACCATCGGGGGTTTTGAGAGCTTCGCGGAATGGGGTCTTGTGTGATGGAGATACGGAAGATCAGCGTGGACAGGCTGCTCCCCGCGAAATACAATCCGAGAAAAGACCTGCAGCCCGGAGATCCCGAATTCGAAAAGCTGAAACGCAGCGTTGAGGAATTCGGCTATGTGGAACCAATCATCTGGAATCAGCGCACCGGCATCGTCGTTGGTGGACACCAGCGACTGAAAGTGCTGCAGCATCTTGGATACACCGAGGTCGACTGCGTGGTATTGGACATCGATGAGCAGAAGGAAAAAGCCCTCAATGTGGCGCTGAACAAGATCAGCGGCGATTGGGATATGCCGTTATTGACCGCCCTGTTAAAGGACTTGGACGAAAGTGGCTTCGACGCAACGCTCACCGGCTTTGATGTTTCGGAAATGAGCGACATGTTCGATGACCAGTCGGAGATCGTGGAAGACGAACCACCCGCCGTCGCATCGCAGGAGGAAGTGCCGATCACACAGCCCGGAGATCGCTGGCTGCTGGGCGACCATGTCCTGTATTGCGGTGACAGCACCAAGGCCGAAGATGTGGCAGCACTCATGGCTGGAGCGGTCGCAGACCTCTGTATTACCGACCCACCTTACAATGTTGCATACGAAGGCAGCAACGGCAAGACCATCCAAAACGACAATATGCCAGAGGAACAGTTCGTGGCTTTTCTGACTGCAGCATTCAAGCAGATGCATGCGGTGATGAAACCCGGCGCTCCGTTTTATATCTGGCATGCGGAAACTGAAGGCGGTGCATTCCGCAGGAGCTGCAGCGCAGCACTGGGCAAGGTGCGCCAGATGCTGATCTGGAATAAGAACAGCTTCACCATGGGTCACCAAGACTACCAGTGGAAACATGAAGCATGCATCTACGGCTGGACAGACGGCGCAGCGCATTACTTCGTGGACGATCGCACACAGGCCACCGTCATCGAGGATAAGCGCATCGACATCAATAAGCTGAAGAAGGATGAGATGCGGCAGCTGCTCCGCGACATATTCAGCGACAAAGTATCCACCACGATACTGAATGAGGACAAACCCGCCCGTAACGATGATCACCCGACGATGAAACCGCTGAAGCTATTGGCCAGACTGGTGAAGAACAGCAGCCGACAGGGCGATATCGTACTCGACACCTTCGGCGGCAGCGGCAGTACGCTGATCACCTGCCAGCAGCTGGGCAGGCGTTGTTACACCATGGAGCTGGATCCCAAATATGCCGATGTGATCGTCAAGCGGTACATGAAATTCACCGGCGCAACGCAGGTGGAGGTCATCCGCGACGGCAGAAAAATAGTTGTGACTTAAATGCTAATTCTCGTTCTTTTCTCTGGACTTTACCCCTTCTTTCTGGCTTAATTGTCCTACCCTAATAACAAGGAGGTCACTACCATGACAGAGAAACACGAAAAGCAGATCAAGGCGCAGCTCCCCGCTGGTGAGCGGATCAGCAGAATGTACCGCGCATACGAGGGCGACACCAGAGTGATCACCCGCGATAAGAGCGGCAAAGAAACCCGATACACGGTGAAATGGAATCCGCAGGATGACAGCGTCACCATCGCAAGAATGTGAGGTGGCGGTCATGACACTGGAAAAAGCGCAGAAAGACTTCATGGAGCTGATCGAGAAGAACGGCTTCACCGAAGCAGCCAAAACCACAGACACCCAGAATACCGTGTACCACAGAGAGTGGACACGCGAGGTGGAGGTCGCATGGCAAGCAGCAGGACACACTTGAGATTCGCATGATGCTCTGCGGGACAGCGGTGCTGGCAGCGGTAAGACGCAACGGTCGTGACGATCCGAAATTCATCCGCGACTACACCAGCCCCAAGAGAGCGATGAACGCAGCGCGTGAAATCGCAACCTTCGCGGGCTTCGAGTGGTAAGGAGGCACGGACATGTGGAGAGAAGGCACCATCATCATCAATAAGAAGGGCTACCGCTACTGGGTTAAGCACTTCGACGAAGGCAGCCAGTTCGGAATCGACGGTGGCAGGATCAGCAAGCTGATGATCAAGCGCAGCGGCGAAATCGTATGCAACTACGATCGCGGCTGGGACATCAAGCCGGTGGATGAAGACACTGAGTTCGCGCTGGCAATCCTCTTGAAAGACTTCAACTAAGGAGGCGCGGCATGGAAAAGAAAATCGAGTTCTACATGACCGCAGGCATCGCAGCCGACATGGATGCGGACAAGCATTTCGCAGGTGCCATCGGGCATATCATCCACCGCTTCCTCACGGATGACTGGGGTACCCTCTGCAAGGAAGACTGCCAGCTCAATGAGCAGGCGAAGAAGGAAGGCGGGCGCATTATGGGCGCGTACAACACGCAGCGCGGCCGCGTGTATATCATCACCGATGATGTGCTTGCAAACCCGCAGGTCACAACAATCCTGTATGCGGACGAATACTAAGGGGGCAGCCATGAAGAAGGAAAAGCCTGTTATCGAATACGACCCATGCGGTCACAGCGGTAACATCTACTGGATACTCGGAGAGGTCAGTAAGATCATGCGAAAGCAGCGCAGGATCATCGACTACAACAACCTGCGCGACAGAGTCTTCGAAGCGCAGAGCTACGACGAAGCACTGGAAATCATCAGTGAGGAGGTCACACTAAAGCGGAAACGCAGATAAGAAAATGACAGCGGCAGTGCGTGGGCACTGTCGTTTTTTGCAGCGAGGAGGAAATCAGTGGACACTGGACAGATCATAGTACCCGAAAAGAAAATCATTACCAATCCCTCCCTCGCAGATAGAGCGGTGGCGTTTATAAACGCATTGAAGCATACCAAGGGCGAATGGCATGGTAAGAACTTCGAACTGCTCCCATGGCAGGAAACCATCGTGCGCGATGTATTCGGTACCGTGAAGCCCAACGGATACCGGCAGTACAACACAGCGTATGTTGAAATACCAAAAAAGCAAGGCAAGAGCGAACTCGCAGCAGCGATCGCTCTTTATTTATTGGCTGGCGACGGAGAATGGGGCGCTGAAGTTTACGGCTGCGCTGCAGACAGGCAGCAGGCGTCCATCGTATTCGATGTTGCCTGTCAGATGGTCGAACAATGCCCCGCGCTGAAGAAGCGCATCAAGCCGGTGCTATCCCAGAAACGGCTGGTGTACACCCCGCTCAACAGCTTCTACCAAGTGCTATCGGCAGAAAGTTACACAAAACACGGTCTGAATGTTCACGGCGTGGTATTCGACGAACTTCACGCACAGCCGAACCGACTGCTATACGATGTTATGACACACGGCTCTGGCGACGCGCGAAAGCAGCCGCTTTTCTTTTTGATCACCACAGCAGGCACCGATCGTAACAGCATTTGCTGGGAGATACATCAAAAAGCAAAAGACATCATGGCAGGCCGCAAACACGACCCGACCTTCTACCCCGTGATATACGGCATCGATGACGATGATGACTGGTCGGATGAGCGGGTGTGGTACAAGGCCAATCCGTCACTGGATGTAACGGTGGATGTGGATAAGCTCCGCGCAGCATACAACAGCGCCAAGGAAAATCCCGCCGAGGAAAACCTGTTCCGACAGCTGCGACTCAACCAATGGGTCAAGCAGTCGGTGCGCTGGATGCCAATGGACGCATGGGACAAATGCGACAGCGCGGTAGATCCCGATGCGCTGATCGGGCGCGAGTGCTACGCAGGCCTCGACCTTTCCAGCAGTACAGATATTACGGCCTTCGTGTTGGTGTTCCCGCCACGCAGCGACGATGAGAAATATGTCATCCTCCCGTACTTCTGGGTACCAGAGGATACGCTGGCGCTTCGTGTACGGCGCGATCATGTACCATACGATGTGTGGGAAAAACAAGGGTCGATTATGACCACGGAGGGAAATGTAATTCACTACGGATACATCGAGGACTTCATCGAAGACCTCGGTACGAAATATAACATCCGCGAAATCGCCTATGACCGATGGGGCGCGGTACAGATGAGCCAGAATCTTGAAGGCGCAGGATTTACCATCGTACCATTCGGACAGGGCTTCAAGGATATGTCGCCTCCCACCAAGGAGCTAATGAAGCTGGTGCTGGAGGGTAGGATCGCACACGGCGGCAACGCGCCGCTGCGCTGGATGATGGATAACATCTATGTCCGCACAGATCCCGCAGGCAACATCAAGCCCGACAAGGAAAAATCCACAGAACGAATCGACGGTGCGGTTGCCACGATCATGGCACTGGATAGAGCGATTCGCCACCAAGGCACAGGTGCTTCGGTCTACGATGACCGAGGCATTTTGTTTATATGAAAAGGAGCGTGATTTACAAATGGGAATGTTCTCTGGACTATTCCGATCAAGAGATAAGCCCCAAAACAGAACCGCAGGCAGCGGATACACCTTCTACATGGGCGGCACATCTTCTGGTAAAGCGGTGACTGAACGATCAGCCATGCAGATGACAGCGGTGTACTCCTGCGTCAGAATACTGGCCGAGGCCATCGCAGGTCTGCCGCTACATGTATATAGGTACACAAAGAACGGCGGCAAGGAAAAAGCCATCGACCATCCGCTATACTTGCTTTTGCACGATGAGCCGAACCCCGAAATGAGTTCGTTTGTGTTCCGAGAAACTCTCATGACACACCTGCTCCTCTGGGGTAACGCATACGCACAGATCATCCGCAACGGCAAAGGTGAAGTCATCGCCCTATACCCGCTCATGCCAAACAAGATGACGGTGGACAGAGACGAAAAAGGCCAGCTGTATTACACCTACCAGCGATCAAACGATGAAGCAGCCACCATGAAGGGGTCAACAGTCACGCTGAAGCCCAGTGATGTGCTGCACATCCCCGGCCTCGGCTTCGACGGTCTCGTCGGTTACTCACCGATCGCCATGGCAAAGAACGCCATCGGCATGGCCATCGCCTGCGAGGAATACGGTGCAAAGTTCTTCGCAAATGGTGCTGCACCGGGCGGTGTGCTGGAACACCCCGGCACAATCAAAGACCCGCAGCGTGTGCGCGAAAGCTGGCAATCCACCTTCGGTGGCAGCGGCAACGCAAATAAAATTGCGGTGCTGGAGGAAGGAATGAAATACACGCCAATCGGGATCAGCCCCGAACAGGCGCAGTTCCTTGAAACCCGCAAATTCCAAATCAACGAAATTGCTCGAATTTTCCGCGTCCCACCTCACATGGTCGGTGATTTGGAAAAGTCGAGCTTTTCTAATATTGAGCAGCAGTCGCTGGAGTTCGTGAAATACACCCTTGACCCGTGGGTCATCCGCTGGGAGCAGGCGTTCATGCGCTCACTGCTCCTGCAGGATGAAAAGGCAGAATACTTCGTCAAGTTCAACTTGGAAGGTCTGCTGCGCGGTGATTACCAGAGCAGAATGAACGGATACGCCATCGCCAGACAAAATGGCTGGATGAGTGCAAACGACATTCGTGAGCTGGAGAATCTGGATCGCATCCCCACAGAAGAAGGCGGCGACCTGTACCTCATCAATGGCAACATGCTCCCGATGGCCAGCGCAGGAGCTTTTGCAAATACAACCCCCAACAATGACGGAAAGGAGGATTCCGATGAAGACGAAGAAGTTCTGGAAGTGGACGAATCTGGCGGCGACGGAGACGGCACCGGTGGAGAGAGTCCTGCATCTGAACGGAACCATCGCAGAAGAAAGCTGGTTTGACGATGATGTCACACCCCAGCTTTTCAAGGATGAACTGTTCGCAGGCGACGGCGATATCACCGTGTGGATCAACAGTCCCGGCGGCGATTGCGTAGCAGCAGCCCAGATCTACAACATGCTCATGGACTACAAAGGAAATGTCACCATCAAGATCGACGGCATCGCAGCGTCCGCTGCTTCCGTCATTGCCATGGCAGGCACCAAGGTGCTGATGTCGCCTGTGTCCATGCTGATGATTCACAATCCCATGACAGTCGCCATGGGCGATGCAGGCGAAATGGAAAAGGCCATTGAGATGCTTGGCAGCGTGAAGGATTCCATCATCAACGCATACGAGATCAAAACTGGTCTGTCCCGCGCAAAGATTTCCCACCTCATGGATGCGGAAACTTGGATGGACGCCCATAAAGCTGTGGAGCTTGGCTTTGCCGATGACATTCTGGCTCGACCTTCCGATGCTGTACCCCCGCAGGTGCAGCCGCAGGAAGAAGACGAGGATGATGACGATCCCGACGAGCAGGAGGAAAAGCCCAAGGCAATGCTGTTCTCCCGCAAGCAGGTGAACACCACACTCATGAACAAGCTGCAGCATCGCATGGCGGCGCAGGCAGCAAAAATCAACCCGAAGGTCAAAGAGCGTTCGGTCGCAGACATCATGGCGCGACTGGATGACATCAAGAAATTCATGTAATGGAGGATAACAACATGACTATTATCGAACTGCGCGCAAAGCGCAATAAGGCGTGGGAAGCAGCCAAGGAGTTTGCTGAAACCCACAGAACCCCCGCTGGCACTCTTTCCGCAGAGGATGAGGCCACCTACAATGCACTGGAGAAACAGATCATGGACTATGGTCGTGAGATCCAGCGCATGGAGCGACAGGAAGCGATCGACGCAGAGTTGGCCAAGCCCGTTGCCGCTCCTATCACCGGCAGACCCGGCAATCAGCAGGAGGAAAAGAAGACTGGCCGCGCTTCTGATGAATACAGACAGGCCGTCCTCGCAGCCCTCCGCTCCAACTTCCGCAAGGTTAGCAATGTGCTTTCCGAAGGCGTGGACGCACAGGGCGGCTACCTCGTACCCGAGGAATACGATCGCCGCTTGATCGATGTGCTGACCGAGGAAAACATCATGCGTAACCTCGGCACCAAGATCACCACCAGCGGTGAGCATAAGATCAACATCGCGGCCACCAAACCCGCTGCAGCGTGGATCGAGGAAGGCGGCGCACTCACTTTCGGTGACGCTACCTTCGACCAGATCATCATGGACGCTCACAAGCTCCATGTTGCCATCAAGGTCACCGAGGAACTGCTCTACGACAACGCGTTCAATCTGGAGAACTACATCATCACCCAGTTCGGCAAGGCGCTTGCCAATGCCGAGGAAGATGCGTTCCTCAACGGCGACGGTGTCGGCAAGCCCCTCGGCCTGCTTGCTGCTGAAGGCGGCGCAGAGGTTGGCGTGACTGCCGCTTCCGCAACTGCCATCACCGCAGATGAGATTATCAACCTCATCTATTCCCTCAAGCGTCCCTATCGTAAGAGCGCCAAGTTCATGTGTAACGATCAGACGCTGGCAGCTATCCGCAAGCTGAAGGACAGCACCGGCCAGTACCTCTGGCAGCCCTCTTTGCAGTCTGGTGAACCCGACCGCATCCTCGGCTACGAGGTAATGACCTCTCCTTATTTCCCCGTGATCGCAGGCGGCAAGCCCGCTATGGCGTTTGGCGATTTCAGCTATTACAACATCGGTGATCGCGGCACCCGTTCCTTCGCGGAACTCAAGGAGCTGTTCGCTGGCAACGGCATGGTCGGCTTCGTGGCCAAGGAGCGCGTCGACGGCAAGCTGGTACTTCCCGAAGCAGTCAAGCTGCTCGTCATGAAGTCTGCGTAATGAAAGGAGGCGGCGGTGATGGATGAACTTCTCACGAAGGTCAAGCAAAATCTGATCGTGGAACACGCGGTGGACGATGCGCTCATTAGGAGCTACATTGCCGCCGCTGTTTCATATGCGGAAAGCTATCAGCACATCCCCGCAGGCAGCTATACGGAAAAAGCGATGCCAGCAACGACCGAGCAGGCCGTGGTAATGCTGGCATCGCATTTCTATGAAAGCAGAGACGGCAGCACCGGCGGCTTCTTCGCAGATAACCCGCAGGCGGCCACGCAGGTGTGGAACACCGTCAATCTCCTGTTACGACTCGACCGAGAATGGAAGGTGTGAGCATGAGCTTTGGAAAAATGAACAGCTTCATTGACATCGTCATCATGCGAAAGACCAAGGATCCCGAAGGATTTGCTACTACCGCTTATGATGTGGTTGCATCTGTCCGTGCGTATCGTGAAGGCAGACACGGCAGTCAGCGGTGGGCAAACCTCGCGGCATTCTCGGAGGCAACCGACCTTTTCCGCTTCCGCTGTATTCCCGATGTGACGGTAACCACCGATCACATCATCTACAGTGGCGGTGAGAAATTCGATATCACATCCGTGGAAGATGTGAAGGGGCGCGGCATGTACACAGAAGTGCTGGCGAAAAAGGTGGTGGCGACCAATGGCAAAAGCTGAAGTTCAGTTGCCAGAGGAAATGCTCACCCGCCTATCACAGCTGGGCGCAAAATCTGATGAGATCGCAGAAAAGATGCTGGAGGCAGGCGGTGAAGTTTTGCTATCCCGCGTCAAGAGCAACCTCGCAGGTGTGATCGGCAAGGGTACCAAATACCCTTCCGAAAGCACTGGTGAGCTGGAGCGGTCGCTGGGTCTATCGCCTGCAAAGCTTGACAGGAACGGTAACCACAATATCAAGGTCGGTTTCTCCGAACCGAGATCAGACGGCGGCAGCAACGCCCAGATTGCCAATATTATCGAATATGGCAAGCATGGGCAGCCAGCAAAACCGTTTCTGAAACCTGCGAAATCTGCTTCCAAGGCTGCTGTCATTGAAGCAATGAAACAGACATTCGAAAAGGAGGTCAGCAAGCTATGAGCGTACTGGCAGATTTGCAAACAACGCTGGGTGGGCTGCAGATCCCGATCGAAACTGGCGTATTTACGGATAAGGCACCCGATCAGTACATGGTCGTGGTGCCGCTATCCGATACCTTCGAGCTTCACGCGGACAACGCCCCAGAAGGTGAAACGCAGGAAGCGCGGATATCCATTTACACACAGGGCAGCTACACCAAAGCAAAAAATGCTGTGGTGAAAGCGCTGCTGCGTGATGATTTTACTATAACCGGCAGGCAATACATCGGTTATGAAACAGAAACAGGCTACCACCACTACAATGTGGATGTGGCCAAGTATTACGAATTGGAGGAATAATCATGGCTACGATTGGTCTTGATATGCTGCATTATGCCAAGATCACTGAGGATGAGAACGGTAACGAAAGTTACGGCACCCCGCAGAAATTGGCGAAGGCAATGAGCGCTGACCTGTCCGTGGAGCTGGCAGAGGCCACGCTGTACGCGGACGATGGCGCAGCAGAAATCGTCAAAGAGTTCAAGAGCGGCACCCTCTCCTTGGGTGTAGATGACATCGGTGCAACGGTGGCGTCTGACCTTACTGGTGCTACCATCGATCAGAACGGCGTCGTCATTTCCACCGGTGAAGACGGCGGTGATCCTGTTGCGATCGGCTTCCGTGCCAAAAAGAGCAACGGCAAGTACAAATACTTTTGGCTGTACAAGGTGAAGTTCGGCATCCCCGCGACTGCACTTGCGACCAAGGGCGACAGCATCACCTTCAGCACTCCCACTATCGAAGGTACCATCCTTCGCAGAAACAAACTGGACGGTGCAAACAAGCATCCTTGGAAGGCAGAGGTCACCGAGGGTGACACTACCGTGAAGGCCGATACCATCACCAACTGGTACAAGGCAGTCTATGAGCCGACCTACGCGGCAGCGGCTACGGAATAAGGAGGATAACACATGGATAATGAACGCAGTGCTAATATCGTGATTGGTGGCGAGGAATATACCCTCATGCTGACCACGAAGGCAACGAAGGAAATCGCAGGCCGCTATGGCGGTTTGGAAAACTTGGGCGACAAGCTCATGAAAAGCGAAAACTTTGAGATGGCCATCGGTGAGATCGTATGGCTCATCACCCTTCTGGCAAACCAGACCATCCTTATTCACAATCTGAAGAACAAGGATCAGCAGAGGGACTTGCTCACAGAGGAAGTCGTGGAACTGCTTACCGTTCCTGCAGATTTGGCGACCTATAAGACCGCCATCACCGAAGCGCTTCACAGAGGCACCAAGCGTAATATCGAAAGTGAGGATAACTCAAAAAACGCAGCGGCAGCCGGGTAACAGACCAAGAACTGTTTACACGGCTGCTGTATTACGGCATGGCACATTTGGGTATGTCGCAGGATGAGTTCTGGCTGACACCCTTCGGATTACTCCTTGATTTGTGGGAATGTCATAAGCAGTACACCGGGCAAGCAAAACCCAAGCGCGAGCTGTACATTGACGATATTATCCCAGACGGCATCTAAGGAGGTGGTGATATGGCGGATAATTTCGGTCTGAAGATCGGACTGGAGGGCGAAAAGGAGTTTAAGAAAGCCCTCGCAGAGATCAACCAGTCGTTCAAGGTGCTGGGCAGCGAAATGAAGCTGGTAACATCCCAGTTCGCCAAGAACGACACCTCCGTTGAGGCATTAACTGCGAAAAATGCTGTACTCACCAAACAGATCGAAGCGCAGCGCAGCAAAGTGGAAACACTTCGCAAAGCTCTGGCAAATGCGGCAACCTCGTTTGGTGAAACGGATCGCAGAACGCAGCAGTGGCAAATCCAGCTAAACAACGCAGAAGCATCACTAAATGCAATGGAGCGTGAGCTGGAGGAAAACACTGCGGCCATCGACGATAATGCTGAATCAATGCGTGATGCCGCCGATGCTGCAGAAGAACTGGCAGATGCTATCGAGCAGACCGAGGAAGAATCGGACAAAGCCGGTGAAGGTTTCAAAACACTGGGCGGCGTAGCCACTGGCATGGCAGCCACTATTGGTGCTGCCGTTGCCGCGATCGCAGCTGCAGCGGTCGCCGCAGGTGTGGAGCTGGTCAAGCTGGGCGATGAATTCAACAAAGCGGTCAACCAGATCGGTGCATCCACAGGAGCTACCGGCGCAGAGCTGGAAGCACTGGGTGAAGTGGCACAGAAGGTTTACGCCCACAACTTTGGAGATAATCTGGAGGATGTGGCAAACGGACTATCAGTCGTGCAGCGCACCACGGGGCTGTTGGATGATGAACTTCAGAAGGCAACAGAATCGGGCTTTGCACTGCGGGATACATTTGGATATGACCTGCAGGAGTCTGCTCGTGCCGCATCTGCACTGATGAAAAACTTCGGTGTTACAGCCGAAGAAGCGTATAACATCATTGCTGTTGGCGCACAGAACGGTGCCGATCAGAACGGCGACCTGTTGGATACGCTGAATGAATACTCGGCGCAGTACGCTGCGTTGGGATTGTCAGCGGATGAATTCCTTACATCACTTGTCAATGGTGCGGACGCAGGTGTTTTCTCCATCGACAAAGTCGGTGATGCAGTAAAGGAATTCAATATCCGTGCAAAAGACGGCAGCGATTCCACAATTGAAGCATTCACATCGCTGGGACTAAATGCAGAAGAAACCATGGCAAAGTTCGCCGCAGGTGGCGATGAGGCCAAGGAAGCATTCTTCCAAGTGGTTGCTGCGCTGGAGGGTATGGAAGACCCGATGGCAAAGAACACTGCAGCAGTCGCACTATTCGGTACCATGTATGAGGACTTGGAAGCCAATGTGCTGCCCGTTCTTGCTGGTATGGAAGACGGCGCTCTGAATGTAGGCGACGCGCTTTCTCAGATCAACCAAATCAAATATAACGACCTTGACTCTGCCCTTCAAGGCACCAAACGTTCTATAGAAGGCGTTTTCCTACCCACCGTAAGCGGACTGTCCGCTGGCATTACCGATGCACTATCAACGCTGGGCAACAGCATCAATGAAGCAAACGGCGATTTCGATCAGATCAGTGAAGCCATGGGTGTGGCGATGGAGGAAATCACCGCCACCGTTTTGGAGTACCTGCCAACCCTGCTGGAAACAGCGGGATCGCTGGTGTCGGGCTTTGGAAACGCAATCTTGGAAAACCTGCCAATGCTGATTGAAACAGCATCGCAGCTCGTCTTCTCCATTCTGCAGGGTTTGGTAGAAGCACTTCCAGAGATCACAAACGGCGCACTGCAACTGGTTATGACACTGGTGGAAGGCATCGTGGCAAATCTCCCCATGATACTGAATGCCGCGCTGCAGATGATTGTAACGCTGGCGACAGGTATCGCACAGTCGCTACCGACGCTGATTCCGACCATTGTGCAGTTGGTTATCGACATCGTAAATACGCTGATCGCAAATCTGCCGATGATATTGGACGCAGCGTTGCAGCTGGTCATGGGACTGGCGCAAGGCATCTTAAATGCACTGCCTGTACTGATTGCTGCGCTGCCAGAGATTATCAACGGTATTATAACCTTCCTGCTGGACGCAATTCCCCAGATCATCGAAACAGGCATTCAGCTTCTGACATCGCTGGTAGCGGCATTACCCGATATTATTGTTGCCATCGTGGAGGCAATCCCGCAGATCATTGACGGCATCATAACGGCGGTACTGGATGCGATACCACTCATCATACAGGCGGGTATCGACCTGCTGGTTTCGCTGATTCAAGCATTGCCCACGATTATCACCACGATCGTAAATGCAATACCCCAGATTATATCTGGCATCATCAATGCAGTCATCGGTAACATTCCAAAGATCATCGAGGCAGGCGTCCAATTGCTAACCTCGCTGATTAAGAATTTGCCGACCATCATCGTAGAAATTGTCAAAGCGGTACCGCAGATCATTGCAGGCATCGTCAAGGCATTCGGATCGCTGATGGGCGAAATCGTGAATATCGGCGGCAACATCGTTAAGGGACTGTGGGAAGGTATTCAGCAGCTGGCATCATGGCTGTGGGATAAGGTTTCTGGCTGGATCAGTTCCATTTGGGACGGCATTTGCGATTTCTTCGGCATCCACTCTCCTTCGGATGAGATGGCATGGGTCGGTGAAATGCTGGTCAAGGGTCTGTCGGGATCCATTGACGCTAACGGCGGCGATGCCGTAAAGGCAGCCGAAGCCATGAGTGAAGACATCAACGATGTTATGCATGGACTGGCAAAGGACATGGAGACCGCGCTCCCCACGGACTTTAATGTGGACGGCAGCATAAACGGCGCAATGGCAGGAGCAGCAGGCGGTGTGATCGGCAGCGGCTTGCAGCTGGTGCTGAACATCACCAACTTTAACAATTACAGCAACGAAGACATCCAGCAGCTTACCAACGAAGTGCTGGTAACTGCAGGACAATTCGCAAAGCGGAAAGGAGTGGTATTCGCGTGAATTATTTTGTGTACAAGGGCGTCCGCTCGTCCGACATGGGACTGCGGATTGAGAAAAAGGAAGTATTCTCCGCACCGAAGTACGATGTGGAGTTTCTTTCTATCCCCGGCAGGAGCGGTGATTTGATCGCAGGCGGCGGTCGATTTCCGAACGCACAGATCACATACTCCGTATTCCTGCCAGCAAAGAGTATCGCGGAATTGTCGCAGAAAATTACGGCAGTCAAAGGCTGGCTGTACTCTGGACTCGACAGCTACCACGAACTTTCCGACACCTATGATACGGAGTTTACCCGCGCAGCAGTATACGCGGGTAAGCTCGACATCGAAGATGAGATGAACCGCATCGGCATCTTCACAATCAGTTTTTCTTGCAAACCCTTCCGATACGCGGCAGCAGGAGCAAAAAGCCAGCTTGTCGGAAACGGTCGAAATCTGACGAACCCGTACCCGTTCCCCAGCCAGCCCATTATTCGTGTAGTGGGCAGCGGAAAAGGCACACTGACAATCCAGTCGGAGAACAGCAACGCTACATGGGAATTCACGGACATAGACGAATTCGTGGAAATCGACTCCGAGCAGATGAACTGTTATAAAAACACCGAACCGAAGAATGACACCGTCGGAGGAAACGGCTTTCCGATCCTGTACCCCGGAGAGAACACATTCTCATTCACCGGCGGCATACAAGGAATATCGGTTACTCCGAGGTGGTGTTCGATATGATACCTGTACTTTTCAAGGCGAATGCCACAGCATTTAATACCTTTGGTATCGGCGTTTTGAAGGATTGCACTTTCTGCGAGGTGACAGAAGAACGCAACGGCGCGTATGAATGCCAGCTCAAGTACCCGATCACAGGGACGCTGTATAAGGAATTGGCACCCGAACGGCTGATAAAAGCCAAACCAAACGACACGGCCAAGGATCAGATGTTTCGCATTTACCGCATCAGCACACCCATCGACGGTGTGGTGACGGTGTACGCGCAGCATCTATCCTACGACCTATCGAACATCGCGGCATTGCAGTGGTCGGAGGAATCCATTTCACCGACACTCGCAATGGAACGCGTATTTGCGAATACGGCCACACCACACGGATTCACATGTCAGACAGACTATTCGGCAGCAAAGCCCTTTGCGGTATCAAAGCCGCAAAGCGTCCGCGCATGCCTAGGCGGTGTGGCTGGATCGTTTCTCGATCAGTGGGGTGGCGAATTTGAGTGGGATAACTTTCATGTGATTCACCATCAAGGACGCGGCAACCACACAGGCGTGGTCATTGAATACGGCAAGAATCTGACGGATATGGAGCATGACGATGACAACACGGATGTGTTCACCGACCTGCTTCCGTATGCAGTCAGTACCGCAGAAGACGGTACCGAGACTGTGATCACGCTGGCAGAAGTGCTGATACCAGTGGTGGAAACCACGCTGGTGCAGCGCAAAACCTATATCAAGGATTTCTCGGAATACTTCGATATGGAAGAAACCATCACCGAAGAAGCGCTTCGAGCAAAGGCAAATAACTATGTGGAAGTAAACTCGCTCGGCATAGGAAAGCCCAGCATCACCGTTGCATTTGAGCCGCTGTGGAAGCAGCCAGAATATGCAGCGGTGCTGGAGCGCGTGTCCCTCTGCGACACAGTAACCGTTCGTCATTCGGTGCTGGGAATCACCGCAAAAGCCAAAGTCATCGCCACCAGATATGACACACTAGCCGAAAAGTATATTTCGATTGAGTTGGGCAGTGCAAAAGCCAATCTGTTGCAAAATGTTTCGTCGGCGCAGGATGCCGCCGAGCAGGCAGCGGCAAAGGTGGATCGATTCCCAGCACTGATGAATACAGCCATCGCAGAAGCGACAGGATTGATCACAGGCCAGACAGGCGGCTATGTGGTTATCAACACCCACAGCGACACAGGCAAACCATACGAACTGCTGATACTGGACGCACCGTCTATTGCAGAAGCGGTCAATGTGTGGCGATGGAATGTTGGCGGTCTGGGTTTCTCCCATAACGGCTATAACGGACCCTACGAAACCGCGATCACCGCAGACGGTCAGATCGTCGCAGACTTTATCACCAGCGGCACACTGGTAGCCAACATCATCAAAGCTGGTGTGCTGCAGTCGCAGGACGGCTCATCGTACTGGGACTTGGAAACTGGTGAGGTCGTACTTCGCGCCTATGCCACCACAGAGTCGGTGCAGGAGCAAAGCGATCGTATCACGGAGATCGAGGAAAAGAAGATGTACCGGCTGGTCATTTCCAGCAGCAACGGCAACATCTTCAAAAACGGATACATCTCGACCACGCTATACGCTACGGTGTACTCGTGGGATGAGAATATCACCGACACGCTGGACGATAACCAGTTTGTGTGGACGCGCGTATCCGAAGACACCGAAGCGGACGCGGTGTGGAATGCAGACCATTTCGGCGGCAGCAAATCCATTGAAATCACTTCAGAGGATGTGCATGTCCGCGCCACATTCTTCTGCGATTTGATTGATACAACCACCAGAACCAGCCTTCTCGGCTGAGAAAAGGAGCATGAAATATGAGTAAAGCACAGGGTCAATTTACGATTATTGACTATAATGACGCGCTTACGCTGACTGGCTACATTGGTTCCAGTCTGGCGAAAACGCAGATGTATAACCCCGACAACGGCACATACACCCCAGACTGGAGCAGCACCAACCTCGTGCTTACCCCCAGTTTGTATGTGATCGGCACCACTACCGATCAGATCACATCCGCAAGTGTGACCTCGGTCAAGTGGTACATCGGCAGCAGCACCACAGCAATCGCCAGTTCGGGTAATTACGCACTCAGCGGTACAAAGAGTCACATCCTTACCATCAAGGGCAACACGATGGCAGGACTCCCCGGTATCGATTACCGCTGCGTAATCACTTATAAGGACGCATCCACCGGTCTTTCCATTACCCACCCGCTGACCATTTCCTTCAGCCGCGTGGTCAATGGCTCCGGCATTACCGACCTGCTCGTCACCACACCCAGCGGCAATGTGTTCAAAAACACAGAGGTCGCCAGTCTGACTGCAAAGGCAGAACTGTGGCGCGGCAGCACCGTGGACACCACCAATGTCACTTACAAATGGGCGATCATGGACAGCAGCGTCACCAGCACCACATCCTCTGGCTACGATGCAGCATTCGGCACTGGCTGGCGCAAGCTCTCCGACACCACCGGCATGTACACTGGCACAGCTACCGCGACGATCACTGTATTTGCCGCAGCGGTGGACAGCTACGCAGTGTTCAAATGCGTGGCCACCGACTCCGACAGCACATCCAGCACCTACAACAGCACCTTTACCGATGTTGCCACCTTCATCGATAACAGCGACCCCATCCAAGTGGTGATCACTTCTACTGGCGGCGATGTTTTCAAAAACGGCCAAGGCAGCACCGTGCTGACAGCGGTCTGCTACCAAGCAGGCACCGAAATCGATGCAGACGGCAAGGGCACTTACACTTGGACGAAATACAACAAGAATGGCGCTATCGATACCGGCTGGGGTACTTCCGGCAGTAAGACCGGCAAGACACTTTCCGTTTCCAATACCGATGTTGATACGAAGGCCACGTTCATGTGCGTGGTTATCCTGTAAGGCGGTGACTTTATGAGGGCAGTTGCACAAATAACCATCACCAATATATGCGATGTGGTGACGTCGGACACGCCGCCTGAGAACCCGTATTACGGTCAGCTTTGGGTGAACACCGCAACTGCTCCTCCCGAGACGATGGTGTGGGACGGTCAAGGGTGGGCAGTTCAGAATAATCTGGAAGACCTGCGTGAGACCGTCTCCACTAACACGACCAGATTTGGCGAGTTCCAAAGCTCCGTAGACGGATTGAACAGCTATGTTTCCACCATGACAGAAACGGTGGAAAGGCTGGAGGGATCAGTCAGCGGTGAGCAGGAAAAGGTCTTGGAAATGCAGGCGCAGATTTCTGAACTTGAGCATACCGTTGACGGGCTGTCTGTCTCGGTACAGGAGCAGTTCGCAGGCGGCATTAACTATATCAAAAATTCTGCCGGGCTGAACGGAATAACCGATGACTGGATAACGACCGGAACTGTATCAACAGACAGTACGACCGATGTTCAGAATAACACCACCTCCGATTCCTGCTTTGTGCTGGGCGAAACCTCCACGCTTAAGCAGGTGGTCACAGGAGCAGTAACAGGCACTTCCTATGCTATTTCGTTGAGAGCGAAAAAGACGGGTGCCAGCTACAGCTCCTATTTTTATGTGCAGTACAACGGCAATAAAATGGCATACCTGTTCAACACGACAGGCACGTTTGGCTGGACAGAGTTCAGTGCGGTTATACCGGATGTGCAGGACAGCACCATAACGATTTACGCCTACAACCGTTCGGCAGGCTTGTATATATCGGACATCATGCTGGTGGAAGGCGGCACCATTCACAAATGGACACCCGCCCCTAATGAGATATACACCACAGAGGTAAAAATAGACCGCAGAGGCATCGAGGTTTCTAATGCAGACTCGCGGCAGCGGACGGTCATCAGCAACACCGAATTCAGCGGATATTACGATGAAGAAGTAATTTTCACACTGAACAAAGATGAAACCAAAACAAAGAAAACCACCGTGGACGGAGAACTCACGGTGGGAAAAACAAAGTTTGTCCCGATGCCGAAAGCCGCAGAAGGGCTTAACATCGTGATTCTTGATTAAGGAGGGATAAGAAATGGCTCTGTCCGGCACATTTGAAAAATACCCGGTAAACGGCTTCGGGCTGTATTGTACATGGTCTGCCACCCAGAGCGTGACGGGAAATTACTCCGATGTCACACTCAATGTATATCTGAAGTATTACACCATTTCGGTGGGTGCGCGTTCCGATTCAACAATATCCATTAACGGCACATCTGAAACCTATACTGCTCCTGCAATCAATGATTACACGTCCGGCACAAAGACAAAGCTGCTCAAGACGAAAACCGTCCGTGTGACTCATAACGCAAACGGTACGAAAACGGGCGTTCCACTCTCGGCGTCGTGGAGATTCAGCGGTACTTACAGCGGGGTCAGCATCGGCACCATCACCGCCTCCGCCACCATCGATTTGAATCCGATAGACCGTACTGCTCCGACGGTTTCCTGCTCGGTAAGCAGCATCACAGCCAACGGATTCAAGATCACCGCCACATCGAGCGCAACAGCAGACGTATGGCAATACAGCACCAACGGCGGCAGTTCTTATGTGCAGTTTTCGACCGGCACAGGTACAAGCGCCAGCACGACGCTGACAAACCTGTCCCCAAATACCACGTATTCCGTCAAGGTCAGAGTCCGAAAGAAATCAAACCAAGTTTACGGTACTTCCGGCACAACATCTGTAAAAACGCTGGGCGGTGGGATAATCAACAGCTGTCCAACTATTACCGCTGATGCGGCAACGGTGACCTTTAAACCGAATGTTACAGTGTATGATGCTTCGTACACCTACCACCTTTCTATTTGCAACGGCAGTATAGAATACCTTGCTCTGGGGGCAAGAACATGGACAAAGGGCTCGGCTGCTCGGACGTTGACACTTACGGCAGCGGAACGCACAACATTGCTGACGGCAATGTCCAACCTCAAGTCCTTTAACGCAACGATCAAGGTAGTGACCAGAAACGGAAACACTCAGATTGGTGCCACCTCTTATACGTATTGTACCGTACAGACAACAGCGGCAAACTCTGCGCCTACGATGGGGGCGTTCACCTATAAGGACGGAAGATCCACCACAGCAGCAGTTACAGGAAACGACAAGCTGTTCATACAAGGATACTCATGGGTTTATGTTACACCGGCAGCGGCAACAGCAAAGAACGGTGCATCCATCGTCAAGTATGCGGCTACCTGTAATGGCACTACGGCGTCCAACACCACCGGCGCACAAATCAATCTTTCCACAGTGGATAAGTCGGGGTCTATAGACGTGGTGGTCACAGCCACCGATTCACGCGGATATACCGTAAGCAATACGCAGAAAATAACGGTCATTCCGTATGCCAGACCCAAGATATCGTCGGCATCTCTTCGACGCACCAATGACATCGAAGCGGAAATGCAGCTGACGTTCAGCGGCAGCATTTCTCCCATCACTATCAGCGGAACACAGAAAAACAGCTTGAAATACGTGCAGTACCGCTACAAACTCACAAGCGCAGCAAGCTACGGTGCATACACCAGTATATTGGCAGATGTAACACAGAACGGCACCAGCTTTTCCTTTTCAAATTTGGAACTGTGCAGTCTGGATGCGAATTCCTCGTATGACTTCCATCTCTACATCCGCGACCAGTTGAATACCTTGTCGGCAGTCAGCCTATATTTCACCGTGCCACAGGGTACTCCGCTGGTGGCTCTGCGAAAAAAGAAGGTGGGAATCAATACGCCGAATCCGACAGCCGCCCTCCATGTGGTAGGTGACGCTCGAATAGAAGGAACGCTGACGCCGACCAACATCAATTTTCCGTTTGATAAGCCGTACTTCGGCACTTGTTCTACGGCTGAGGCTACGCAGGCGAAGGTGGTAACCTGCTCCGGATTCAAGTTAAAAACCGGGGCAAGGATTGCAGTTCAGTTCACCTACAGCAACACCGCCAGCCAGCCGACTTTGAACGTCAACGGCACCGGCGCAAAATACATCTGCGGGCTTGACGGCACATCGGTGGTACCGGGCATTTGGAGAGCAAAGGAAACGGTAGATTTTGTTTATGACGGATCATGGTGGATCGCCATCGGTTGTCTTTACGCAACAACCTCCTCGTATGGAATAGCCAAGCTATCTTCCAGCGTTTCTTCCACCAGCACCTCGCTGGCGGCAACGCCCTCCGCCGTCAAACAGGCGTATGACCGCAATTCATGGACGTCCATTTCACTCACCAATGCACTGGCTGTGGGATACGGCGGTACAGGAGCAAAAAATGCTGCGTCCGCAAGAACAAATCTGGGAATTTCCGCAACCTCACTATACAACGGGACATTGACCAGCGGGAGCATTACTTTCAACTACGGCAGCTATAACTTCTATATCATCATTGGCAAACCGAACAGCTCGGCCTCCCGTGTTTCGCTGGTGGTACCAAAAATACTCCTGACAACATCAGCAACCGCATACCAAATTGCGGACGAGAGCAACTACAAATCCTTTAATCTATCCTACTCAGGCAGCACCGTAACACTGAAAATGGGAAACGGCAACGGTCAGATAAACCGTGTTTTCGGCGTAAATTAAGGAGGAACATATGAAAGTACTACTCAATGATCAAGGATATGTTGAGAGCTATGCATTGGAAGGAGAACTGTTAAATTCCATAGAGACCGTGGCACCGCAGGATGTTGAACATTTTGAAAATCACTTCACCTCTTACCGTATTCGAGACGGCATACTTGTTTTTGATGACAGTCGTGCCGCTGCAGAGCAGACAGAAGCGGCAAAGGAGGCATATCGCAGGCTGCGGCAGACTGAGTGCTTTCCAATCATCAACCGAGGGCGGCTGTGGTATGACACATTATCGGATGAGCAATTATCCGAACTCAACAACTGGTACCGAGCTTGGCTTGACATTACCGACACACAAGCCATTCCGGATAAACCGGCATGGCTTAATTAGGGACAAAGGCGCTTCCTTCAAGGGAGTGCCTTTTCTATATCTACAAAAAAGGAGGAAAACGACAATGAAAACTATTTGGACAGGCATTCAGCTTGGGTTCTCCGCACTGGGAGGCTTCCTCGGCTGGTATCTGGGCGGCATGGACGGATTTCTGTATGCGCTGATCGCCTTTGTGCTGGTGGACTATATCACCGGTGTAATGTGTGCCATCGCTGACAAAAAGCTGTCCAGTTCGGTTGGCTTCAAGGGTATCTGCCGAAAGGTGCTTATCTTTGTGCTGGTGGGCATCGGCAATCTGGTGGATGTGTATGTGCTGGGACAGGACGGTGTTTTAAGGACTGCGGTGATTTTCTTCTACCTCTCGAATGAAGGCATCTCTTTCTTGGAAAACGCAGGTCACCTCGGACTGCCCATTCCCGCAAAGCTGAAAGATGTTCTCGAACAGCTTCATAACAAAGGAGGAAACAAAGATGAATCTAAATAAGCTCATTCTTACAGAAAACGCCTGCTACAAAGCAGGACGAAAGATTACCGTCAAAGGCATCATGGTGCATTCCACAGGCGCAAACAACCCGATGCTGAAGCGCTATGTCGGACCCGATGACGGAAAGCTGGGCCAAAACCGGTACAACAACCATTGGAACACCTACCACCCCGGCGGCAGAGAAGTCTGTGTTCACGGCTTCATCGGCAAGCTGGCAGACGGAAGCATCGCTACCTACCAGACACTACCTTGGGATCACCGTGGCTGGCACGCCGGTGGTGCTGCAAACAACACGCATATTGGATTCGAAATTTGTGAAGACGGTCTCACAGACGGCACCTATTTCAAAAAGGTGTATCAGGAGGCCGTTGAGCTTTGCGCCTACCTCTGCAAGCAGTTCGGTCTGACCGAAAAGGACATTATCTGCCACAGCGAAGGTTACAAGCGTGGCATTGCTTCTAACCACGGCGATGTCATGCACTGGTTTCCGAAGCATGGCAAGAGCATGGACACCTTCCGTGCGGCTGTAAAGGCACTGCTGGCAAAGGATGCACCCACCGAGCAGCCTAGACCGGCACCGCAGGTCTCCACCGGGGAAATTACTGTTGGCACTGTTGTGCAGTTCAAGGACAACGCCAACACCTACAATCCTACCAGCAAGGCGATTCCCAGTTGGGTGAAAAAGGATTACAACCATATTGTCACTCAGACCACCTACAAGGGGCAGCCCGTCACCAAGGGCGGCAAGAAATGCGTGCTGCTCGGTAAAAAAGTAAAGAAAACAGGTGGAGAGGCTATTGCGGGTATTAACACTTGGACGGCGGTGGACAACCTCACCATTGTCGGCAGCAAGATCGAAGATCCAAAGCCGCAGCGCACCTATACTGTCAAGCGCGGTGATACGCTCTGGGGGATCGCCAAGAAGGAGCTTGGCAGCGGCGCACGATACACCGAGATTGTTCATCTGAACGGTCTGAAAACGAATGTCATTTACAGTGGGCAGAAATTGAAGCTGCCCGAAAAATAATATCATCGGCAGCGTGAAATGTAAAATAGCCAGCGGGATAGCGATGTCCCGCTGGTTACATTTTCGGAAGATTTTTCTGTCAGTCGAAGGAGGATATCATGGAAAAGAAAATTAAAGTGAAAATCGCCTTTGCTGACGCGGTGATAACAAGTATGTGGCTCAAAGGTCTGATCACGGCGCAAGAGCGTGATCAGATGCAGCAAAAATGTGATGAAAAGCTGCGGAAAACCAATTGCTAATTCTTTATGTTCTTTCGATTTTTAGCTGGACTTTCCGACCCTTTTCTGGTACCTTTGCCCCTGCCTCTAAGGCGGGGCAAAAAAAATTACGCAGGTTCAAGTCCACTAAAAAGAAGGAGGTAACAGCGAATGGATAGACGCAGAAAACGCGCGGTCGCTTATGTGCGCGTATCGACGGCCAGCTCGGCACAGCTTCACAGCTATGAGTTCCAAGAACAATACTGGCACGATAAGCTGGACAGCGACCCCTATGTAGAACTGGTACACATCTATGCCGACCTCGGTATCAGCGGCAGCAGCATGGATAAAAGACCGCAGCTGCTGGCAATGATGCGCGATGCCCGTGCAGGCAAGTTCGACATCATATACACGAAATCCGTATCACGATTCGCACGAAATACGATCGAACTGCTAGAGGCAGTGCGGGAACTTCGGGACATCGGTGTCGAAGTGGTATTCGAAAAGGAAAACATCCGCTCCAGCGACCCGGCCAGCGAACTGATGCTGACGGTCGCCGCTACGATCGCAGAGGATGACCTCAAGGTCGATTCCGAACGGCAGCGGTGGTCATTCAAGCGCAGATTCGAAAACGGTTGGATCAGCATCGGCAACGGCATGTACGGATACAGGATGTTGGAAGACAATACGCTGGAAATCGTGCCAGAGGAAGCCGCAGTCGTGCGGCGCATCTTCGAAATGTACATCAACGGCGCAGGCAGTTCCATGATCGCCGCAACGCTGGATCGCGAGGGCATACCGAGCAGGATCGGCAAAGGATGGCGTCCGCAGACCATACTGGAAATGCTGGCGAATGAGAAGTACATGGGCGATTCCCTCATGGGAAAGAGCGTTACCATCAACGGTCGTCAGTTCGATAATATGAACGGCGAATACGGCCAGCGGTACTACATGGAGGACACACACGAAGGTATCATAAGCAAGGAAACCTTCGCACTGGTACAGGAGCTACGGCTGCAGCGTCAGAACAGGAAGCTGGTCGGACAGCCCATACCAGCGTACCCGTTCACTGGCATCATTGAGTGCGGTGAGTGTGGCAAGCACTACCAGCATAAAGTCAATAACAGCGGCAAGAAATGGCAGAACGACATATGGTGCTGCGCCACCTCACTCAAAAAGGGTGTGGCAGTATGCAGCTGCACCCGCATCAAGGATAGCGTACTGCGCGAGAAATTCATCGAAGCATACAATGAGTTCGTCACCCAGCGGTCACAGGGTGATAACATCGCCGCGCTGCAAAGCGTAGTCTCTGGACTGAAAAAGGAAGAAAGCGAACTGGCAGCCCTTCGGATGCAGCGGCTGATCACCGAAGCAGGCTTCCGCGCAGAGCAGAGACGCATCAAGGCAAAGATCACTGAACTGACAGCAAAGATCAACGAACAACGCAGCAAAGAGGTCACAGAAAGCGATTATACAACGATTACAGAGTTCGACGAAGCGAAGGTCGCCAAGTTTATCACGAAGGTCATTGTCCGAAGATGGATGGTGACCTTCGTGTTCTATAACGGCGCAAAAATCACCAGAGCATACAGCAACGGCCAAGCAGGAAACAAGCCCGGCTGGAATAAGAAGAAGGAGGTGGTGTGATCATGGCAGCAACCGCAGCAAGACGCGTAGTCAGAGAAATCCCTCGCGCATCGCTCTTCGTGTATAGCACAGACGCAGTACAGAAGATGATCGTCGCAGCATACGCCCGTGTATCCACTGAGAAGGAAGAACAGGAAGATAGCTTCGAGCGACAGGTGGAGCATTACACTGCGCTCATCAAATCGAAGGACGAATGGGAGTTCGGCGGCATCTACGCAGACCCCGGTATCACAGGCACTCGCGCAGAACGCCGTCCGGACTTCATGCGCATGATCGCAGACTGCCGCGCGGGTAAGATCAACAAGGTACTGGTCAAATCCATCAGCCGATTCGCCAGAAACACGGTGGATGCGCTGAATTACATCCGCGAACTCAAAGACCTCGGCATCAGCGTGTACTTCGAAAATGAGAACATCGATACACTGACACCGGGCGGTGAGGTGCTGATCACCATCCTCGCAGCGATGGCCGAGCAGGAGTCCAGAACCATGTCCACCAACATCAAGTGGACATACCAGAAGAAATTCAAAAACGGCGAAATCGTGCTGAACACAGGTCTGATGCTGGGGTATGTTAAGGCCGGTAAGGATGCTGAAGGCAGAGACACCTACGAGATCAATGAAAATGAAGCCGCGATCGTGCGGCGCATCTACGGTGAATACCTCACTGGCGTGTCCATCCACCGCATCTGCAGAGGGCTGGAAGCAGACGGCATACCCACCAAGCTGGGCAAGAAACGCTGGGCATACAGCGTTGTACACAGCATACTCTGCAACGAAAAATACACAGGCAACGCCATCCTCGGCAAGACCTACAAGCCCGATGTACTGACGAAATACAGAAAAAAGAACAACGGTCAAGCACCCATGTACTATGTAGAAGAGACGCATCCAGCGATCATCGATAAGGATATGTTCGATATGGTACAGAGCGAAATGGAAAGACGCAAAGAGACAAAGGAACAGGCAGTTGGAAGCGGCAAATACAGTAGCAAGTACCCATTCAGCGGGTTACTGGTCTGCGGCGGATGCGGTCATAAACTGCGCCGCCATGTACGCAGGGTTGGCAGCGGAAAAACAGTGCCCGCTTGGGGCTGCTGCAACAGGATATCCAACGGCAGAGATGTGTGCGACAGCCACCATGTGAACGAAGAAACACTGCAGCGCACATACCTCGCGGCGATCAGCGAGATGGTCGAGGATTCCGAGGAAATCATGACAGCGGTGCGGGAAAGCGCAGGGTTGGTCTTGCAACCTGAAAATGAGGAAACCCTCAACCGCATCGGACAGGAGATCATCGAGGTACAGGAAGCTGTCCTCGCCCTGCATAAGGCAAAACAAAGCTGCAGCGTCAGCGCAACGGACTATGCGACACGGATACAAGCATACAGCCAGCGGATGCAGGAGCTGGAAACCAAGCAGGAAGAACAGAAATCCGTAGCAACACGGTACGCAGAGGTCAAGGCATGGCTGGACGCCTTTGAAAAGCATATCAGCGACGGCACCATCATGGACGCAGATGACAGCACCATACTCAAGCAGCTGGTGGAACAGATCATCGTAGGAAGCAGCGGCATCGAGATACAGTTCAAATGCGGTGTCAGCATCGAAAAGGACTACGAATAAAGCGCCAAGCCCTCGGCGGTGGTCATCAAACCACAGTCGAGGGCGCTTTTTTCGTTTAATATGCACGAAATCGTGCGTCTTTAGTTTTGACGCAAAATAAGGTGCTGAAAATGAGGGAAAGTATGCTATAATGAATTTGATATGATACCTAAAAAGTAGACATTAAAATATAGGACACCTTGATGTATAATAAAAGAGTCAAGGAGTTGAAGAAAAATGGGAAAATACCAGTTTAGTTACGAAGAAAAGATTACCATCATTCGAGAGCATGAGGAAAACCATAAGACATTAAAAGCGATTTGTGAGGAATATGACATCAGCAAAAGCTATCTGTGTTACATTCTTCGCGACTACCGTCAAAAAGGCAAGGAATCGCTAAAAAACACCAAATATTACTCAGCAGAATACAAGCTAAAAGTAATTAAACGCCACTTTGAGGATGGTATATCCGTTGCTGATCTGACGAGAGAAACCGGTATCCAATACCGTATGCTCAAGCAGTGGTTTCAGGACTACCAAAAGCGAGGAGAAGAAGGACTAAGTACCCGCAAAAGAGGCCGACCGAGAAAGCCGCAGCCGAACACACCCGAAGAAAAGATACGCCAATTAGAAATGGAAAACGAGGTATTACGGGCTTTTCGGGAAGAGTGCGAAAGGTGGGATGCAAAGAACTCCGGTACAAAGTAATTCATCGGTTCAGAGATCGTTTCACGGTCGAAGAACTCTGCAAGCTGCTTGAAGTATCCCGTAGCGGATATTACAAATGGTTGAATCGAAAAGACGAACCCGACAAGGACAAAGTGATTGCAGATTTAATCGTGGAATGCCACAAGAAAGCACATAGAACCTATGGCTATCGCCGTGTTAAGATATGGTTGCTGAGAGAAACGGGACTTGTGATCAACCACAAAGCAGTTTTGCGAATTATGCGCAAATATAATCTGTTGGCTATACGAAAACGCAAACGATTTCGTCATTATGATTGTAACACCTATACCCATTACAACAATGAATTGATGCGCAACTTTAAGGCGACAAAGCCCAATGAAAAATGGGTAACAGATATCTCCTACATACAAACAAAACAGGGATTCTTGTATCTTTCGATGATCAAGGATTTGTATGACAACAGTATTGTGGGTTACAAATATGCAACGCAAATGCCGGCAAGCCTGGTGATTGAAACGGTACGTGCAGCAGTGAAAAACGCCAAGCCCTCCGGAGGGCTTATCCTGCATAGTGACAATGGATTTCAATACACCTCCCAGGCATATTACAACGTTGCCATAGCAAACGGTATTAAACCGTCTATGTCATCGGTGGGGTGTCCTTACGACAACGCCTGCGCCGAAAACTTCTTCAGCATGCTGAAGACCGAATGTATTTACAGAGCAAAGCCACAAACCTTTGACGAAGCAAAGGCTCTTGTGGATGAATATATTTATTTTTACAACAATGAGCGAATACAGCTCAAGACAGGACAAACCCCGATGGAAGTCCGTTATGCTTATGCTGCATAACAGGTGTCCACAAAAAATGTCTACTTGACAGGGGGCATGTCAATTTACAGTCCGTTTTATAGGACATATCCTTGTGTAAAATGAGATCATAAGCAGATCATAAGATAAACAACAGCTACTTCAAGGAGGTACGCGTTATGGCATTTAAGATTGGTTTTACAGCAGATTATTCGGAGAGAAAGGTGGATACTCCTGTGGTCGTGGAGCCGCGCAGCATCGCACCCAGAAAGTCGGTGGTACAGGTATCGTTCCCCGGCAGAGGATCTTCGCTGGCATATTACAACGACCAGTTCGATCTGCATGTGGGCGACATCGTCTATGTGGACGGCAAGCTGGAAGGACAGCGCGGTCGCGTCGTAGAGGTCGCATACAATTTCAAGATCAAAGTGTTCGACTACAAGCGCGTCATCGGGCTGGCAGATACAGAGGTACACGGTCAGTTCTTCAATGCGGGATCGCACTTCGTTACCTTCGACAGAGCAGCGTTGCCGCAAAGCAAGATCGTCACATGGTACAAGGCACCAGCAAAGGAAGATGACGAATATGTCAGCGGCAGCGATGACACCAGCTTCCGTCTGGATGACCTCAAGAGCATGAAGATCAGCGCCGCCATCGCAGAGCGCGGCCACGATTACTATATGGAGAACAGGGTCAGATACATAAGCATCGACGGCACCAAGGGCTATGCGATCGTTGAGGGCAGCGAACCCTACGAGGTGGAGTTTGAGTACCGCAACGGTGAAATCAGCCAGCTGGTTTGCTCCTGCTTCTGCAGCTACAGCTGCAAGCACGAATTCGCAGCGATGCTGCAGCTGAAGGAAACGCTGGAGATGATCGAAAAGCACTATGCAGCACAGTACGATGAAACCGGATACTTCGCAGCAGTGAACAAAGGAACGCTGTTCGCCTTTGCCATCGACGGCAAGGAAGCAGGCAGCTTTACAATATAAGGAGGAAAAAGTACCAGCAGCGGGTCGGGTGGTGGTGGCGGCTTCGGATGTTCCGGTGGCTTTTAGGTGGCGATCGTGATTATAGGTTTACTCACACTGTTGGGCAAATGCGGCGGGTAGCTTACGCACCTTTTCTTCGTTTTTACCCCTGTTTACGCACCTTATTGCCCGTCTTTCGCAAAAAAGGACACCCTACGGGGTGTCTTTTTTTGGTCTGTTTAGAATCCGAAGGGATTTGAAGCCGACCGTAAAGAAAATGCCCCTGTGGGGCATTTTTAGGGAGGAGCGTTTATGGAGACATAGCTATGCACAGGACGCAACAAGCGAGGCGGAAAGTTTAAATCCGCACAAAGTACTTCGGGCAGAAGTAGTGATAAGATGAAAGTGTGACACCCTACGGGGTGTCCTTTTTTTGGTCTGCTTAGAATTCAATCAAAAATACTAAAGGACACCGTTTTGGCGTCCTTTGAGTGTTATGTTTTAATTATTTCGCTTTTGGTTGGTCTTTATAATCGGGAACATTATTATTTATGCCTTTCCATGTTTTTTCCATTTGATGACTGCCTTTGTCATAATAATAATAGCCGTCATCCGTACGATATCCGTCATACACGGTGTCAACTTCGCTCCATTTTTCATTTTCTCTACTGATTCTACTTGAATTTGAAATGAATGAGGAAATTGCTAATATTGCAATAAATATAACAAATATTATTACGAAAACTTTTAACCCGTCATCGGATGGTATTGACATGAAGAAAAGAATACCTCCAACACCGATAAAAGCTAATGAAAAAATCAATAAAAGAGTATTATTATTATTGTTATTAATTTTATAAATAAAAGCTACTATACCGAAAATAAAGAGTGCTATACTGCCTACGAAATTCCCCGGTTCCATGATAATATCCTTTTTTAGTGTTAAAGATTCATCAATCATGGTATCCAAGGGTTTGTTCGTAGAGATTTTTGTGTTAGTAGTCTTATAACTATAGATTAATTTGCAATTATGAGTTTTTGCGGTTTCACCTATATATTCAATCATTTTGTGAATAATACTGTAGTCGTGGTTGGTTGAACTAAATTCAAATTCTAATCGCGGAGAGTGTTCAGTAAAAAATATAAATGATGATAGATTGAATTGTATGGAATTGCAGTTTTTGTATTTTATTGTGCAAGATGTTTTTTTGTCATCAAAAGTAAATACGATGCCATTTTCGTAAATTTCTATTAAGGTTAATTTACTGTTGGTAATGCCGGTTTGATTTTGATGCTTTTCATCTGCGTATCTAAATGAAATATCTGTGATATTATTATTTTTGTCTTTCTTTATTTGTTCAACATTAAAAGATTTTATTAATTTATTTCTCAAAGCAATCACCCTACCTTTTTTATAAATGTTCTTGTTCATTTAGTCCAATATTAATATACCAAAGTATTTTAATATTGTCAAGTGTTATTTATACAATAGTATTGTGATATTTTTATTTTGGTGGTGCAGAAATGCTTAGTAAAAGAATAAAAGAACTCAGAATTTCACTTGGTTTGAATCAGGTGCAATTTGGTAAATCTCTTAATGTAACGAAGCAAACCATAAGTAATTGGGAAAATGATAATATTCAGCCGTCTGTAGATATGCTCTTGAAAATCGTAAGACTGTATTCGGTTAGTGCCGACTATTTGCTTGGGATTGACGATAGAAATACGGTTGATGTTACAGGATTAAATAATTCACAGATTGCACATATACAGATGATTATTGACGATATAAGAAAAGCACAGTAATGTTTACCGTGCTTTTTTTCTGTAATTTGCCAATTTAAAGTGTATAAAGTTTTCTCCACAACATTTTCAACTTATCTCGTGCTTTCAGAAAATAAGCATTGTTGCTTTCTACCGACAGAACATAATTAACTTTGCCGATAAGGTGCTTGTAGTAACTTTGGGTACAGACAATGTTGCCGTGAATAAAGTCTGTTATGTTTTCGTGTACGATTGATTTTTCAAAGATGTACGCTACCGCAAAAGTCGTAATGTTAATGATATTATTCTATCATTGTGAACTCAGGTGTGCAATGCTATATTCTAAAAATGGTTTATAAAAATTCATATTCATAGGATATTTTGTTGAAAAATACAATGAAAAATTTTTTTGCAAAAACCCTTGACGAATAGGGTTGGGGATGATATAATAGTCAAGCTGACTCATTCGAGGACATCTTCAAAAAATGAAAATGCTTCAAAAAAATTAAAAAAATTTGAAAAAAGTGTTGACAAATGATGAAGAATGTGATATATTATATAAGCACTCGAAATTAAAGAGTGAATGCAAGAGCGAAAGCTAAATTCGCTGGTGTAGCTCAGTTGGTAGAGCAGCTGATTTGTAATCAGCAGGTCGGGGGT